>Ga0164290_1001312_pt1 | contig 40500 bp, 37 predicted proteins | sample Micstemetagenome_FD_108782 | JGI IMG/M metagenome (GOLD analysis project Ga0164290, IMG submission 108782) | Contaminated culture microbial community from soil near Moab, Utah, USA - Microcoleus steenstrupii SON62 (Illumina Assembly) | ecosystem: Environmental > Terrestrial > Soil > Soil crust...
GGGCCTAGGTACGCGCGAAGGCGCGTGTAGCCGGCGCTCCTCGCGCCGTCCGGATGAACCTCACGCCACGGCGCAACGTGCGCAACGAGGCCGTGGCTTGACCAGCAGTAGTCAGTGCCTCCAGTCAGATCCCTCGGCTCCGCTCGGGATGACAGGGTCCGACGGGGGCACCGACTCACCTACGTGGATGCTCGTGGCTGCGGCATTCCTGCCGCGGGCCTCTTCAACAACCAGCGATTCCCGCTTCGTTGACTGGAGCCATGCGGGCGATCCGGCGTTTTTCGGACTCCCTCATGACCCCAGCACCGCGTCTTGGCATCGACGCGCCACGTCTACCTACGGCGCAGCGGACGCGCCGGCACGCCCGTGAAGGTCTGCTGCACGGGCAGGATGTCGCCGTTGCGGTCGAAGTAGAGCCGGTCGATGCAAACGACGCGCCGGTTATGGTGCGTCTCTTCCAGCGGACGGCGGTGATAGGCGATGTAGTAGTCCTGGCTACCAGGGTAGCGGAACACTGAATGGTGGCCGGATCCCTTGGCAACCGCTGGGTCGGTGCCCAGGATCTTCCCAACCCGGACGAACGGGCCGAGCGGCGATTTCGCCTTCGCGTAGGCCACACCGTACGAAGAGTCGCCCCATCCACCCTCGGACCACATGAAGTAGTAGATGCCGTTCTTCTTGAGCATGAACGGACCCTCGACGTAGTTCTCCGGAGTGATCTCCTTGAACTCGCCCTCCGTGCGGAGCATGTCCTTGGACAGCTTCACCACGTTCGCGTGCTTCCAGCCGCCGTAGTACAGGTAGGCCTGACCGTCGTCGTCGATGAAGGCATTGGCGTCGATCGGCTGCGCGCCGTTGATGTACTCCTTGATGAGCGGCTTTCCGAGGGCGTCCTTGAACGGGCCGGCCGGGCTCTTCGACGTCGCCACGCCGATGCCCGCGCCATCGCCCGCCGAGAAGTACATGAAGTACGTTCCGTCGCGCTCGATCACCGTCGGCGCCCAGGCCGCTCGGTTGGTGCTCCAAGGGATGTCCTTGAAATCGAGGATGCGCCCCTCGCGGTGCCAGTGGACGAGGTCGGGCGAGGAGAACGCTTCAAAGAAGGTCTGCTTCTCGTAGGCGTCGGAGTAGGTCGGATACACGTAGTAGCGACCCTTGTACACGTGCACCTCTGGGTCGGCGTACCAGCCGGGGAAGATGGGGTTGCTAGAGAACTTCGGCGACTGAAGCGCGAGCAGGGCCAGGAGCATCGTGGGCATATGCCGTCAGTTTACGGTCCGACTGCCCACATCCGCTCACGCATCGGGGTCGTAGGCTTCCGCTGCACCGGCGGAATTCTGAAGACGATCTCCTGTCGCTACAGGGCGGCGTCGACCGAATATTGGTGACGAGCTGATCTCACTTGTGACCAAGATGAAGATGCGCGCGATCCATCATGATTCGGTGCCGCCACCGACGGCACCATGACTCCCGTGGGAAAGTCGGACGGAGCAAAAACGAACTCGGAGCACCTTGCCGCGGTGGACCGCGCCCTGCGGCACATCTTGCGAGACCTAGACTCGCCGACACGGCTGGCCGACGTCGCGGAAGTGGCGGGCTTCTCGCCGCACCACTTCAACCGAATCTTTAGCGCCACCCTCGGCGAGTCGGTGATGGAGCTCTCGCGACGAGTGCGGCTGGAACGCGCGGCGTATCGACTGCGCTCAACCGAGGAGTCGGTGACGCAGCTTGCCTACGAGGCGGGCTACGAATCGTACGAGGCGTTCAGCCGAGCCTTTCGAGCCGTGTTCGGCGCCTCACCGCGAAGCTACCGAACTACCGTTGGACTTCCCCACGTCGTCGGCAATCCCTCAGGGATCCACTGGAGCCCGAAGGGTGGGATTGGAGCCCTCAGCCCCAACCGAACAGGAGAGTCCGCATTGAACTTCGAAGTCGTATCCTTCCCTGCCCTGCGCGTAGCGGCCTGGCGTCATGTCGGCCCGCACCCGACCATCCACCAAACGTGGGAGCGACTTCAGTCGCTGCTCGAAGAACGAAGCTGGACGGACGCTCGCTGTTTCAGCCTGTTCCTCAACAGTCCGGAGGAGACGGCGCCGGAGCGCTTGGAAACGGACCTCTGCTTCTCCGTACCCGCGGAATTCGAGCCTCGAGACGGGCTTCACGTCTTCGAGCTCCCCGCCGGCGAGTACGTCTCGTTCCAGCACGAGGGGATCGACGCCGACTTGGGCGACGCGTGGCAACGACTCTTTAGCGAGTGGCTGCCACGTAGCGGCCGCGGCTGTGTCGGTCCATGTTTTGAGGAGTACGTCCACGGCTGGTCGCCTCGCCTCGGGAAGGTGACAACCGCCGTGTACGTCGGCGTGGGTCCGAGACCGGAACCCACCGGTCAGTTCGAGCGGCACCAGGCAAGCGTGTAGCCGTACTTCCAATTCTGCGGGATCATTCGGTCGTCGGCGTCCGTTGCCGGGTTGATCGTGGCGTACGCCGCGACCCGTTGAGTGGGGCTGCCGACGTGCAGGTTGGACTGCATCTTGCCCACCGTGTGAGTACCGAGGGTGGCGATCTCAAATCGGGTGAATCGGTCCTGCTTCCGGTTGTACACGGCATAGGAGAGGAGGTCCGCGCGGAACGTGTCGTGGTTCCACTGGCTGCTCGCCTTCATGTCGTAATCGGCGGTGATACGCAGGGTGACGTCGTCGCCCTGCACCGCCGTGACCTCGGAAACCATGCGACCGCCGCGGAGGTGCTCGTCCCACCACGCGCTGCCGTTCGCCTGCATGTGGCTGAGCATGGCGATCCGCGTTCGCGCGGGTCCGCTCACCGTCGTCTTCGCACCGACGGTGAGCGTGCGCGGCAGCCAAGCTCGCCATTCGGAAGGCTTAAACCAGAGGCGGTCGAGATGGTAGTACATCGGGTTCCGCTGATCGGCCGAGGTCATGCCCGGGAAGGCGTACCCGCGTGCCGAGATGCGGAGGTCGAGTGTGTTCGCGGGCTTCACGAAGGAGTCCTGTTCCCACCGCAGACGGTCTCGCGCGGCGTCGAGCGCTTGCGAAAGCCGGCGGGAGGCACCCAGGCGGCGGTAGTCCGCCAGCGCCTTCCGCAGCGATTGCAGCGTCGCTTTCGGATCGGGATTGGGCCAGCCCTGGTTCGCCCGACCTAGGAAGTGGCCTCCTGACGACGCGACTTAGATTCCCTGCTGGATGCCGCCGCGCATGAGCTGCGAGAGCCAACGGCGCTCGAACGCGGCATGGTTCGGGTGCTCGTTGTAACTCACGTCGTCGAAGGCGACGGCCACGAAGTTCTCGCGGACGAACTGCAGGATCTCGGGGCGGGTCCAGACAAACTGTCTGGTCTTAACTCCGTTCTGTCAACACCGGCCCCGGGGATCGCCGAAGTACATCCACATCACCATCGGCTTGTCCGCACGTTGCGCCTCAAGCAGCCCATCGAACACGGAGGTCTTCCAGTCGATCCCTTGGAACGCGAGGTCCTGCGCCGTGAGAGAAGCGTGCGCCCGCACCGCCGCGAACGTTCGGTCGCTCAACGCTTGGGGAGCGACGGAGACGGTGTGTTGGCCCAACAGCAACAGCGCAGGGAGCATGGGTGGATTATAGGGAACATCGGCATTCGCCGAGAGTCCGTCGTCTCGAACAGGACTTAAGAAGGAGCGGACTCTGCTTCCCTTATCGGCCAAGGCAGCGACGCAGCTCGGCGAGGTCCGCTTTCGAGAGCTTGACCCTCCCTTCCGCTCCGGCTTCCACCGACTTGCTCATCACCGACTTCGAACCCTCCACGTGTCCCATTCCCAGCGCGTGGCCGAACTCGTGAGCCAGGGTCATTTCCAGCTCCTGTCGGTTTCGGAAGGCGAACACGTAGATCCCGATCACAGACTCGGGCGTGGACTCGCACTCGGCTAGCCGCAGGCGAGTCCCTTTGAAGTTCTCGTTGTAGTCGAGAACGGCCCGATTGAACTCGTCGGCAACCGCATTGAGCTGGATAACCCGTTCGTTGTGCGCCTCGACCATCGCCTCGAACTCGCGTTGGCGACGGCTGAGGCGATCGCGGTCCGAGTCGATGCTGGATCGCTCCGCCGAGAGCTGCTCCGCAACCTCTTCCGTCGCGCCGCCGGACGCATTCCACGTCGAGATCTCGGCGCCGTGCTCGCGCACACGATCGTTGAACCTCGACGTCGCTACCTTGAGTCTCCGCCGCTCGCGGCCGAGCCGATTCGCCGAACGACGCACCGTCCGCTTCAGAGACTCAAGCCGACGCTTGATCGCCTGCACCGCCGCACTGGCCTGATCGGCCGCCGCCTTCCGCATCGCGGTCTGGCCGTACACCGTCTCCACCGGAAATCCGTTCTCCCCGTAGCGAAACAGCTGACGGTCCGCCGCGTCCTCCCAGAGCGCGATCGCGCGGCTGGCGGTGTTGCGAAACTCTTCTTCCGTGATACCGAACTGGGTGGCGAGACGGCCGACCCGCCACTCCAGGGGCAGCCGGCGGCCGTCGGAGTACTCCGGCCGCTTCGTAGTGTCGTCGCGACCGCGCGGGACCGCGGGCTGCGTAAGTGAGCTCAAGTAGGGACTGAGCGCGAAGTAGGCGAGCGCGAACGAAATCGCAAGCCCGGCCCAGCCGGCCCGGTTCGTCCACACGGATCGCACGCCTTGCGCTGATGCCGGACTCCCGGTCTCAAAGGAGAAGGAGTGGCCGCAGTCCAGGCGCGGACAGGTCACGCGCAGGCGCCCGCGGCCGGCGGGCACCCGCAGCATCCGTCCGCAGCGGGGGCAGAGCAACTCGAGCATCTTGGAGGACCGATCGGTGATCCGGCCGACAAGATTGTTCCACGCCGCGGCGCGGGTTTTCCGACTCGAACGATCTGCCCAAACGTTAAGAAAATGGGGCCTATAATATGTTTGAGGCACATCGATGACTGAGCAACTCTCGGGGCCGTTGCCCCGGCAGAATGGCGGACTCGGATTGGGCGTTGCGACGCTCGACTCCGAGGCGATTCGCTTGCTCGTCCGCACTCTGCGGATGCGTCGCGCCACCACCGGTTTCGGCGCAAACCTCCTCGACGAGACGATCGCGTACGACCTCGTCTGGCCTAACTAACCCCCTCATCAAGCCCCGCCGGGCCTTGAGCCCGGTCGTCTCCGTTCGGTGCGTCCCCATGTGGCCGCACCGGCCTGCCGCTTGGAGGATTGGTTTGGATTACGTCCCGTTAACGGTGGTGCGCGATGGCGCCCACGCACTTCGTCGTCCCCTCGTACTGTCCGTCGATGCTCTGGAGAGGTGCCCCTGTGGGTAGTCCCGCTCTCGCCCGCAATCTGCTACTCGCCGACTGCCGTACCCGAGAGGGCACCGAGGTTGGCGGCGGATCGTGTCTCGTACAGCTGAAGAGCGCGGGCGTCGGCGTTCGGCTCGACATGGCGATCTTCGACAGTGAGCCGTTCACAAATGAGGCGGGCGACTCCGTCCGCAGCCTCCTCATTCGCCCGCTCTATTCCGGCCCGAGCCTCGATCGTGCGCTGGTAGAACGCGAGGAGATCCCCGTGGTGGCGTTCTGGCGAACCTACGGCTTCGAATGGAGCCCACGATCGGTGCTCGCCGCCGAGCGGTTCGGCGTCGGCATCGGCGGCTCCATGTTCGCGACGCTGATTCCCCTCACGGGGCCTCCCTAACGCCTCCGCCCGCCAGAGCTGTCAATCCGTTACACTCCCGACATGCTGCCGATGCTCGTTGTTGCCGGAGGCGGTCAGGTTCGGCCCGCCTCCGTGCCGCTGCGATACTTCACGCAGTCGCGTTGCGTCGTCCGGGGGATGGACCCGGACGGCAGCGTCTTGCTGACGCTCGATCCTCAGGGGCAGCAAGTCCGGGCTCAGTTGCTCGGGGCAAAGAACTTCAAGCGAACGCCGGCGGCACGGCGGCTCGTGACGGAGACGATCGGGAAGGGCGAGGCCGTGGTTTATCTCTACCGCGGCGCGGACCGGCGGCTCTTCGCCAACGTAATGATGGGCGAGGGGACGGGGAGAGCGATACTGGTCTCCTTGCCCTATCTGCTCGTGCGGCGCGGCGTCGCCGACGCGGATTACGGCGCGATCCCTCGGTTCGGCTTACCCAAAGCGAGCACCGCGTTAGGCGAGCGCTAGTCCACACGCCGGGAAGCGGCAAACGCCTCCCGCTCGGCGGACGAGGCGGTGGATCCTGTTCGGTCCCGCGTCACCAACCACTCCGAAATCGTCGCGCCGTACACTTCTGGGTTCACCTGCACCGCGACGTTCGTGTCCGAGTCGAACACCACGTCGCGCAGAAGGCTGCCGTCGGTGAGGGCGACGTCGGCGATGAAGTAGTAGCGGCCGTTGAGCGAGTCCCAGCGGCGGTACACCCGCTCCGCCTCCGCCGCGTCGGCGGGCATGCGCGGCTTTGCGTCTGGCCGTGCCATCGCTCCTATTGAATCGCAAGATTCGCGGATCGTTGTCATGTTCTTGCCCGCGGCGCGAATCATCCCAGCATGAGGAAAACATCGCGGCCCCCGGAGGAGCTCGAGGCCGCGCTGGCGGAGCACGCGGGGCTGGTAATGCGCGTGGCGCACAGCTACGCGCGGACCGCCGAGGACCGGCAGGATCTCGCCCAGGAGATCCGGTTCCAGATTGTGCGCGCCTTTCCCACCTGGGACCCAAGCCGGAAGCTCACGACTTGGATGTACCGGGTGGCGCTGAACACCGCTCTCACCTGGCGGCGAAAGGCGGACCGCTGGCGCACGAGCGACGTGGATTGGGAGGCACTACCCGCGCCAAGCCCAGAGCCGCTCGACGAAAAGTACCTCCTCCTGCGCAGGCTGATGGAGCAGCTCGATCCCCTCAACCGCGCCCTGCTGGTGCTGCATTTAGACGACCAGAGCCATGCCGACATCGCCGAGATCCTCGGCATCACGCCGGCCAACGTCGCCACGAAGCTCACCCGCATCCGCCAGGAGCTGCGAGCCCTGGCGGATGCGCAACGACGGAACGACACGGAACTCATCTATGGAACTCACTGATCTGCAATCCACTTGGCGGGAGATTGACCGTCGTCTGACCGCTCTCGAGACCGATGCCGACCCGCGCCCTCCCTTCCGTCCCCGCGGATTGATAGTCGAGCCGGTACTGGAGCTCGTCGCCAGCGGCTTAGCCGTGCTGTTCGCGGGCGGCTTCCTGGCCGACAACTGGGCCAACGTCGTAGCCGCCCCTGCGGGTGCGCTGCCGGCGCTCACCCTCTACGCTTTTGCCGTGCCGACGATCTGGCTCAGCGTGCGCCGCCTGACGATCGCCAAAGGGATCGATCCCGCGGCCAGCGTCGTCGACGCGACCAAGCGCCTCGCCGAGCTGGAACGACTGGTCGTCCGAGCGACGGCGGTCGCTCTCGCGGCGGGCACCGCGCTCTGGATCGTCTTCCCGATGCTCCTCGCCCAGTGGCTCGCCGGCTATCGCGCCGTCTTCTGGTTCTCGCCGGCGTACGTGGCGGCGAACGTCGCCTTCGGAGTCGTGCTCGGGATGGCCGGTTTGCTCGTCGCCAAGCGGCTGGCACCGGAATCGCGATTCATTCAAGGATTGCGGGCAGTGCTGGCCGGCTCGGCGATTGCCCGCGCGAGGCGTGAGCTGGAGGCGATCGAGACGTTTGAAGAAGACTGATCGGACCGAGTGGAGAACCGATGATCGGCAACGCGGAACGCTCGCTTTCCCGGTTTTCCAGAGTACAGAAACGTCTACTTTTACGGGGGGCGGATCGCGTTTCAGAATCGTGACCCCTCATGAAGCCAGTCCTCCTCGCTCTGGTCGCCACCACGCTTGCTCCGGCCATGGCCGGAGCGGATCTCGACGCGCCTCGGCTGCAGTCGCGCCTCCGCCAGATCGAGGCTCGACTAGGGACCGGGCGGATCGGGGTTGGGGTGCGCGACCTAAGCACCGGGCAGACGATTCTGCTCAACGGGAACAAGCGGTTTCCGATGCAGAGCACGTTCAAGATGCCGCTGGCGGTGGCCGTGCTGGCGCTCGTCGATCGCGGGCAGCTCTCCCTAGACCGGCGAATCACCATCACCTCGAAGGACCTGAGCGTGCCGTTCAGCCGCATCAACGACGACTTCAAAGGCCAGCCTCGCGCCTACACAGTTCGGGAGCTCCTCAACCTATCGGCGGGCGAGAGCGACAACACGGCGGCCGACGTCCTGCTTCGGCTGGTAGGTGGCCCAGCCAAGGTCACCCAGGTGCTTCGCAGCGTGGGCGTTCAGGGCCTGCGCATCGACCGGTACGAGCACGTGCTGCAGATGAACTACACCGGCCTCGGCCCCTTCCGGCCCGCGTGGTCGCGGGAGAGCGTCCTGCAAACCGCCATCAGCCGAGTGCCGAAGACGAGGGCTCAGGCCGCCCTTCGGGCGTACCTTGTCGATCCCCGCGACACCTCTACCCCCCAGGAGGCGGTCGTCCTCCTCGCCGATCTGCAGGCGGGACGCCTCCTGTCGGCCGCATCGACCCAGCTCCTGCTCCGCATCATGACGGAGTCGCGCACCGGCCCCGATCGACTGACGGCCGGTCTCCCTAAGGGATGGTCTTTGGCTCACAAGACGGGCACGGGCCGCTCGGTACACGGCGTGGAGGGCACCGTAAACGACATGGGCGTCGTCACAATGCCCAATGGGGGTCGGGTTGCGATCGTCGTGTTCGTCGCGGGAGCCCGCGGACCACGTTCGAGGATCGAGAAGGGGATCGCGGACGTGGCACGGGCGGTCGTCGTCTCCGAGATGAGGAGGGGAACTCAGGCCGGCCGCTAAGGCTTTCGTACGCAGTCGCACCTCACCGGCTATGCTACGAACGAGCCGGGGGATCCTGTGTCTGGTTGCGGGTGAAGGCTGCCATGAATATCGACCCGCCAAGCGTTTCTCTCAGCATAGAGGCGATGGAAGAGGTGCGCCGCATCCGGCGGTTGCGCACTCGGGGCGGACTAGTGGGGCTCGGCCTTGCGTCCGTGCCTCCATTGTTGGCTGCGGCAAGGGTGCTTCCGTTCGCTTGGTTGACCTACGCGAACCTTTTCCTGTTGTGGGTGCCGATCACGATCTTCCTCATCGTGGGCGAGGACGCGGCTAAGCGGCGTCTCGCGAAGGCCCTGGAACGCCTTGAGCGCTTTTCCACCGCCGAGATTGCCGAAGAAACTATTCACGAGCTGCGCTCGGTCATGCGGTGGAGGGGAAGCTCGCTCACGGATGCCGAATCGCCACTGCTCAGGGCGGTCGCCCATGCCCTCCACGCCCGATCGATTGAGGGGCAAGGCGTTAGCCCTGCAGCAAGCGATAACCTGACTTGGCTCCTGGAGCAGCTTTACCTAACGGTTTACGCGGACCACGACTCCGCCGTGCTCTTCGTTCAGGCCGCGATGGTTTCCCTTTCAAGGTCGAAGTTGGAGGCCCGATCGCGGTCGAGACTCCGGGCGCTGTCGCTGAGCCGCCCGTCGACCTCCGAGTTGAGGGCCATTCTGAAGGAAGGGGCTACAGAAGTTCTCTCCGGCACTCTCCTGCCTGCCAATGGGAGATTCTCTCGTCGCCTCCGCGCCCAGGAAGAAAGAGCCCAAGTGGATCAACGGAATGCCTAAGGCTACGTCCTACCCGAGGCGCCAATTCTGACTTAACATGGCGACCATGACGAGAGCGACGAAGAAGTTCCTTCTGAGGAAGCTAGGATCAGCGCTCCGGGATGTGACCGTGCTGCTGGCCTTGGCGTCGGCAAGTTGGGCATGGCTTTGCGCCGAGTACGCCCTGTGGAAGCTGAGCGAATCGCTCGTATTGATTTGGTTTGTTCCTACCGTGGTGGCGTCGTACGCACTCGCCTCTACGATCGGTCGGGACGACCCGATCTCAGTTTCGACAAATCTCTTTACGAGGGCAGAGGGGCCAGAGCCACCCTCACTCCAAGGTGCCCGTGTGGGTTACCTACTTGACTGCGTGGTCTGGCTTTTTGCCCACCTTCTAATCGGAGTCGGTGCCATCGGATTTGCCCTTTGCATCATGGTTTCCTGGCTACTGATCGCGATGGCTCCGTGGTGGCCAAACAGCGGCCTCGGCCTCGCCCTCGCGTGCCTGATGATCTATGGCTTCTTCGCACTCTGCCAGCCAAAGAAAAGATCGTCTGGCCCGAATCCGCCAGAGGACGGGGGCAACCCGTTCGGAGTGGTCGACGGCCCCGATCGTCCGGTGCCTGTTCGAAGCGACACATACCGAGAACCGGGGCCACGCTAGCTCTAAGCGACCAAAGCGCGCGTGCCATACCGGCCCCACCGATTGTTCACGAATGCCAGCAGGCCCGAGAGCACCCCAATCATCAACACGACTGGGTAGGCGTAGTCGTCGATCGGCGCTACCTTTAGGTAACTCGGGCCAACGAGCAGGTGGGCGAACACGATGAGCTCTGCAACATCGCGGACGCCTGCGCGTGCTGGCCGAGTCGATGTTCCCCGGGGCGGCACCGCTCGCAGCAGCACCAGAAGCCCCTCGACCGATCGGTAGCCGCCGATCGCTCCGTACACCACGCACGGAGCGGCAAGAGCGGTTAGCACAAGGCCAAGCCAGGTCCCTTCGAAGACGAGGATCGGGAAGCTCAAGAGAATGTACAGGATCAGCATCGCTGGCGAAACCCATTCTATCTACGGTTCGAACACGGGGCGGTAGCAAATAGTGGCCGCCATGCCTCGTCTTGCGGCATTTGGTGGAGGACCAGCGTGTTGTCGAGCGACTTCCCCAATCGGTCCGTCTCCAGTGGGATATTAAAGAAGGGTAAGACTGCCGACGGAGACCGAGAAGTGAGTTACGTTCCGCCGAGCAAAGCCCAATTCGAGTCCATGAGGCCGGCCGAAAAGCGGGTTGCCATTGCCAAGGACGTCCTGGCGATACTCGACGCTGGACGGTATGTCCCGAGAGTTGGGGAGTACGTGGACTATCCAAGACTCATCCAAGAGGTTCGTGCCCGCGAAGTTGCCGGCGAGCCACGTTGCACCGTTTGCGCCCTTGGAGCGACCGTAATCAGTGCTTGCCGACTGGGAACGTTCGAAGCGCCGGCATTTGGGAACCTCGAAGAAACGGCGGTCAGCATCCGCAAATCGTTGTCCGGGATATTCGAGGCGGAAGAACTCGATTTGATGGAAGCCGCGTTCGAGCAATCGAGCGCTCTCAGATGGTTCGTCGCTCGAAGGGAGTTGACCAAAGAGGCGGCAGCCTGGGGTGAACGATTCGATGATCAGGAGGACCTGTTCAGGGCGGTCTTCGAGAACATCCTCGCCTGCAACGGGAATTTCACGCCAAAAGGCAACGCCTTGCCACGACCGGCTGAAACTGGTGCCTCGCACGGCCCCACCAGGTGGGTCCAGGACGCTTGAGATTCCGCTTCTCAGATCAGCAAACGTGCTGCGGAGGAAGACGAGTCGAACGGAGGGTGGTGGAGGCTAGGGGATTCGAACCCCTGACCCTCTGCTTGCAAAGCAGATGCTCTCCCAACTGAGCTAAGCCCCCACGTAAGCGCCTATTATACCCACGGCGGTAGACTCTGCGGTCGATGTCGCCCCGCCTCGCCTTTGCCATCGAGGCCGCGCACCGCGCCGGTCGATCGACGCTCGCGCACTTCCAAACGGGTGCCGCGGTGGACCTCAAGGCGGATGAGACGCCCGTGACCGTGGCCGACCGAGGCGCGGAGCGGATGATCCGTGAGATGATCGCGCGAGAGTTCCCCAACGACGCCATCCTCGGCGAGGAGGAGGGTGGCGACCACAGCAACCCCAACCGCTGGGTGGTCGACCCGATCGACGGCACCAAGTCGTTCGTGAGCGGCGTGCCGCTCTACGGAACCCTGCTCGCCTACGAGGAGAACTTCCGGCCGGTGGTCGGCGTGGTCTACTTCCCCGCCCTCGGCGACCTCGTTTACGCCGAGCTCGGCAGCGGGGCATGGTGGAACGGAAGGGCCTGCCGCACCACGGAGCGCGACCACGTGAAGGGCGCCGTCCTCTGCTGCGGCGGGTACAAGTCGATGGCGCAGTACGGACGCGACGCCGCCTTCAACGCCCTGGCCGCCGAGGCGATGGCGACCCGAACCTGGGGCGACGCCTACGGCCACATGCTGGTGGCCACGGGCCGCGCGGACGCCATGATCGACCCGATCGTAAGCCGGTGGGATCTCAGCGCCGTCCGCATCATCGTGGAGGAGGCCGGCGGGCGGTTCACCGACTTCCGGGGCGAGGACCCGTTCGCGGGGGACGCCCACAAGCTGGAGGCGATCAGCTCGAACGGCCCGCTCCATCCCGCCCTGCTCGAGGCGTTCCGGCAATGAGGCTCCTCGGCGTCGATCTCGGCAAGGTGCGCATCGGCGTGGCGGTCGGCGAGACCGAGCCGCGCGTGGTCACCCCTCGCCCCACGCTCGCCGCCAGCGGCACCCTGCGGCGCGACGCCGACGCCCTGGCGCAGCTTGCGAAGAAGGAAGAGGCTGAGGCGGTGGTCGTCGGGCTGCCCATCGGCCTCGATGGGCAAGAAGACGGGATGACCAAGGCGTGCCGTCTCTTGGCCGATCTGCTGCGCGAGCGCGGCTACGCCGTCCACCTGGTGGACGAGACCATGAGCTCGGTGCAGGCGGAGGCGAGCCTGCTCGAGGCTGGGCTGAAAGCGAGCGAACGTCGTCGGAAGCGAGATGGCGAAGCCGCGAGTCTTATTCTTGAGAGGTTTATGAATGGCGCGTAAGGGGAAGGTGCTCGGCATTCTGGCGTTGGTCTTGGTGGCCGGTGCCGCAGGGGGCGGCTACGTGTGGCTGCAGCAGCGCATCCAGCCGATGCCGGCGGGCGCGCCGACGCTTCTGCGCTTCGACAAGCCGACGACGCTGCCGGTGGTCCTCACCGATCTGGGTCGTCGGGGAATCGTTCGCGATCCGGTTGCGACTCGGCTCTACGCCTCGCTTCGCCGCAGCCCAACGCGCATCAATACCGGCACCTACCGCGTGGCGCCCGGCATGACCGCCGACCAGCTCTTCCGCGAACTGCAGAAGCCGCTGCAGCAGATGGTGCGAATACCAGAGACCAATTGGGCGCGCCGCACCGCCAATCTCCTGGAGAAGAAGTACAACGTGGCCAAGGCAGACGAGTACCTCGCGCTGGTGCGCAAGCCGCAGGAGTTCGCCAAGGAAGTCTCCTTCCCTCTCCCGGAGGACTCGCTCGAGGGCTACCTCTTCCCCGACACCTACGACCTCCCTCCGCTGTACGGCGCGCGCAACACCATCGAGCGGCAGCTCAAGGCGTTCGAGGACAAGGTCTGGGACAAGTACAAGCCGAAGGATTTGCGGCGCACCCTGATCGTGGCGTCCATGGTCGAGATGGAGGCGGGCACCGACGAGGACCGGCACATGATCGCCGGCGTCATCGAGAACCGGATCAAGAAGGGGATGCGGCTACAGATCGACGCGACGATCCTGTACGGCATGCAGAAGTGGCGAACCTTGACGTTCGCCGACTATCGCAACCAGAAGCATGACTACAACACCTATCTGATCGACGGTCTTCCGCCCGGCCCCATCTGCTCCCCGAGCGCCAAGAGCGTGGCCGCCGCGCTGAAGCCGGCGAAGCACGATTACGTGTATTACGTGGCGCTGCCCGATGGCACGAGCATCTACGCATCCACCTACAACGAGCACTTGAGAAACATCCAGAAACGACGTAAGGCGGTTCGCGAGCAGGAGAAAGCCGCTCAGTGAGCAGTTGGCGCAGTGGCGAGTTCGACCGCGAACTGATTCCCCGCGTGTGGCACGCGTTCACTCCCGCACACGCGGCCGAGTCGCTGACGCAGATCGACCTCCAGAGCCTCTGGAATCGCGGAAAGCGGCTGCTGCTGCTCGACGTCGACAACACGCTGGTCGAGTGGAAGCAGGAGAACTTCAGCCCGCAGGTGATCGATTGGATCAAGCGAGCTCAGTCGATGGGGTTCGAGATCTGCATCATCTCCAACACCCGCCGCATCCTTCGCCTCGCGCGCATCTCCGAGATGCTCGGGGTCGAGACCGTTCGGGGCCGTTTCAAGCCGAGCCGGGCGATGTACCGGCTCGCGCTCATCAAGTTCAAGCGCAAACCCGAGGAAGCGATCATGGTGGGCGACCAGATGATGACAGACATCCTTGGCGCGAACCGCGCGGGCATCGAGGCGATTTGGGTGCGCAAGATGGACGGCCCGGAGTTCCGCGGAACGAAGATCAACCGCTTCGTCGAGGGGCTCCTGACGAGCGCGGTCTACAAGGCGCTCGTGACTCCGATCGACGAGACGCCGGACGGCAAGGGTGCCGAGCGCGCCAAGCCGCTCGCGGATCGGACGATCGTCCACCAGCTCCTGAAGTTCGCCGTGGTCGGCGGGACGTCGTTCGTCATCGACTTCAGCATCAGCTACTTCCTGATGAAGGTGATCCACTCCAACGGACAGCTGATCTCGATCCAACTCGGCAACTACCTCCGTTCGAGCTTCCCCGACCTGTTCCGGTTCGCCACGGATGCGCAGGGCGCCGCCGCGCCGATCATGGGCGCGGTCGCCGCGCTCATCGCGATGGGCAACTCGTTCATCTGGAACCGCTCGTGGACGTTCGAGGTGCGAGGAAAGGAGGAGCGGATGGCCCAGCTGCGGCGCTTCTACTTCATCTCCATCATCGGCAACCTCATCAACGTGGGCCTGTTCACGCTGGTTTACAACTACCTGCCGGGAAGCCGCACCCTGCGGTTCGTGCTGGGCAAGGTGTTCGGCGCGGGCGTGGCCGCGGTGTGGAACTTCCTCGGCTCGCGGTTGTACGCCTTCCGCAAGTCATGAGCGCGTTTCCCTGGCAAGAGGCCCCGGCGGCCGATTTCGCCGTGGTCGGCGACCCCGTTGGCCACTCCCGCTCGCCCCGGATGCATCAGGCGGCCTACGCCGCGCTGGGATTACGGCACCGCTACGTCGCCATCCACGTCCCAACCGGCGAGTTGCGGCAGGCGCTGGACCACCTCGCAAAAATGGGCTACCGAGGGGTGAACGCGACGGTCCCGCACAAGGAGGCGGCACTCGCTTGGAGCGACGACCCAGACGAGCTGGGCGAGCGCGTGGGCGCGGTCAACACGCTTCGGCTTTTGGACAAAGCCGCCATCAACACCGATGCCCCTGGGTTCATGGACACCTTGGCCGACCTCGGCGTCGGCCCCTGCGAGGTGCTCTTGCTCGGCGCGGGCGGCTCGGCGCGCGCCCTCGCCTACGCCCTCGAGTCCGGCGGCTACCGCGTCCGCATCCAGAATCGAACCCGCGAGAGAGCCGAGCGGCTGGTGAGCGAGCTGGGCCTCCGGGCAGAAGTCGTGGAAACCCCGGATCCGCGCGGAGCAGGGCTAGTCCTGAACACGACCTCGGCCTCCCTGCAGTCCGCCGATCTCGGCATCGAGTGGTCTCGGGCGGAGGCGGGAGCGCTCGCCTACGACCTGATGTACGCGGCCGAGCCGACCCCTTTCCTTCAACAGGCAGCGGGCGCGGGATTGCGAACTTGCGATGGGTTGCCGCTGTTGGTGGCGCAGGGCGCCCGGTCTCTGGAGTGGTGGCTCGGGGTCTCCGCACCGAGAAGCGCGATGATGGAGGCGCTGCGGTGAAGGTGGTGCCCGCGACCGCGGCCAACATCGTCGCCGCGGGTGACGCCCTCCGGCGAGGCGAGTTGGTGGGGATGCCCACTGAGACGGTGTACGGGGTCGCGGCGCTCGCGTCGAACCCCGATGCGATTCGGCGCACCTTCACGGTGAAGGGACGCCCCGCTGACAACCCGCTCATCGTCCACCTCGCCTCCCTCGATCAGCTCTCCGACGTGGCGCGCGAGTTGCCACCCGCGGCGCAGATCCTCGCTGAGCGGTTCTGGCCGGGCCCCCTGACGCTGGTCCTCCCCAAGTGCCCGGGCATTCCAGATGCGGCGACGGCCGGCCTCGACACCGTCGCCGTCCGAGTCCCTGCGCATCCCGTGGCCTTGCGCCTCATCGAGGCGGCTGGCGGGCCCTTAACGGCTCCGAGCGCCAACCCATTCATGGGGCTTTCCGCCACGCGGGCGGCGGATGTCGATGCGGCAGTCGCGGACGGGCTCGCGATGGTTCTCGATGGCGGCCCATGCGAGGTCGGCCTTGAGTCGACCGTGGTCGACTGCTCCGAGGGAGAGCCGCGAATCTTGCGGCCCGGTGGCACGTCGCGCGCCGACATCGAAGCCGCCCTCGGGAGATCATTGGAGTCGGGTGGCACAACGGAGCGGAAGGCACCGGGCATGTACGCGCGCCACTACGCCCCGAGCACACCCCTCCGAATCGCCGCCTCGCTCGGTGCGGAAGACGCCGGCCTTGTCTTTGGATCGCCTTCCAACGCCAATCAGATCGCGATGCCAGCCAAGGCCGCGCCGTACGCCATCCGGCTCTACGCCGAGCTCCACCGGCTCGACGAGTGCGACCTTCCGGAGATCCTTGTGCAAGCTCCCCCGGAGACCTCGGAATGGGAAGCGGTCTGGGATCGGCTCCGGAAGGCCGCGACTTCGGCCGAGTAAGGGAGAGGTTAGTCCCTAGTCGCCGTGCGAGAGCCTCATCGCAGGGCGACGCCCCAAAGGGCTCTTGTAGTCGCGGGCTCCAGACCGCGACTACAAGAGCCCTAAGCTCTGGGCGGAGTTCTCTATCGAGTCGCCGTAACGGTGAGGAGACCTACTCCTCGCTAGAACTTGAGGTTCATCGGGAAGACAGCCTTGATGATCACGCTCGGCTGGAAGGTCCTCGCGTTCGGGTCGCCGACGATCACGTAGTACTCCGCGCCCCGGTTGCCGGCTCGGCGGAACGAGACGTAGGCACTCGTGTCGCTGCCGACCCGAACGAGTCGGCCGCTGACGGAGTCCGAGGCGTTGATGTCGTAGTTCGCGCTCACGATGGTCTGCGTGAGGTCCTCGAAGTGGCGGACCGCCTGGAAGCTGGCGTTGAGCTGAAGGCGCTGCGTCGGGCGGTACGCGAAGCGCGGCCCGAAGCTCGAGTACGGCTGACCCGCGAGTTCGCCCCAGGTATAGCCCAGGCTCCAGCGGCGGTAAGGGTCGCCGCGGGGACGCTCCACGTCGATGCTGAAGAGTCGATCGTGAAACTCGCGGAACTGCTCGAACTGCGCGCCGAAGTCGAAGTCGGTGCCGTCCCGCAGCGTCACGGAAGCCCCCAACCCGACACCGCGGCGGAAGACGCCGCCGCCGTAGAGTCGCAGGTCCGAGGCGCCCGCGTCGAAGCCGTACTCCATGATTCCGCCGCGGGGCAGGGTCTTCTCGTAACCAGCGCTCACCTCGAAGCCGCGGAAGCCACGCTGCGGAGCGAATCCAAGCCGCGGCAGGAAGTCGGGCGAGATGTCGACGAACTCGCCGCCGACGTAAGCTCCCGCGTTCCGCCAGCTAAGGCCGGTGTTGAACCGCGTGCCGTACCGCTGCAGCATCCGTCCGGTGTCTCGCTCCGGAGCCTGATCCTGCGTGGTCATGTACTGGAAGAAGGCATCGAATGGCCCGAAACCATGACCTCCGCCGATGAACGTGCCGGTGTTCTGCACACCCGGCATGCTCAGGTTGGCCACGGCCATGTTCAGGTTGGTACGCGGCCCAAAGGAGTGGCGCACGTCGCCGACGAGCGAGTTGATCGTGCCGCGCCCGCTTTCGGGGAAGCCGAAGTTGCCGCCGATCGCCTGGAAGTCCGTGGTGTTCAGGAAGGCGAACTGCGTTTGGTCGGAGATCTTGCCGTACGTCTTCACGCCGACGTCGAACTGCCGGATTCGTTGCGAGACGAAGAGTGGCGCGTCGCCGGAGGTCCGGAAGTAGCCGGAGCCCTCCAGGAAGAAGGGGCGCGTCTCGCCGGCCAGACGCTCGAAGTAGCTGAAGTCGAGCGAGAGGACCTGGTTCTCGATGTTCCGGAAGTCGGGGTTGATGGAGCCGATGAGGTCGAGCGAGTCCGTCAGCGGGTACTTCAGGTCGACGCCGCTGTTGGCAATGAGCCCCTCGCGCTCGGAGAGGCCGCCGTACACGTACGGCAGCAGCATCAGCCGCTTCGCGTCGTCCCGCTTCGGCACCTCGACGCCTCGCCAGTACGGCGTGTTCTGGAGCTTGCCCGCCGAGATGTCGCGCATGATGTAGCTGCGCTGCGTCCGGCTGAGGATCCGGTAGGCGTTGATTCGAAGGTCGCGCTTCCCCGCCTCCGGAAGGCGCATCACCGACCACGGCACCCGCGCCTCGGTCTCCCAGCCGTCGGCAGTGATCCGCGCACGAGAGACCATCTCGCCCAGCCACTCGACCTTCGCCGCGCGCCCCCCGTTGATTCGGAGATTGGTGGCACCTTGAGGGTTCATCTCAAAGTTGTTCGTGTCGTTGAGCGTGCCGAACGGATCGACGTAGAAGCCGACGAAGTCGTCGCCGCTGAGCGAGACGTTCGGCCGGAACTGCGTCGCCTTGATCGCCTTCGGGTTCCGGTCCTTCAAGCGGGCCGCGAAGTAGATGTACTTGTCGTCGTAGCCGAACCAATACTGGCTCTCCTCGGGTGCCGGAGCGCCGTTCTCTTCATCGAAACCGCCGCTGGCGCTGGCGAGACCCTTCCACTCCTCGTCGGTGACGACGCCATCAATCGTGGGCGGCTTCACGACCCGCACCGCGGGGATGTCGTTCGTGGACTGGGTTAGAAGTGGCGCACCGGTCACGCAGGCAGCCAGGTACGCGAGGCAAAGGGGCACGGGGGCGAATGGTACCCCTCGAGGGTCGCCGCGCGACCTTGGAAAGGTTGCGGAAAAGGGGAGGAGGGGCGGTGTTCGGTGTTCGGTGTTCGGTGAGTCTGTCATCCCGAGCAGAGCCGAGGAATCTAACGGGAGGCACGGACTACCCTTGGTCGAGCCGCCAACCAGGCGTAGGTACGCGCGAACGTGCGTGTAGCCGGCGCTCCTCGCGCCGTCCGGAGATCTCACCCCACGGCGCAACGGACGCAACGAGGCCGCGGCTTGACCAGGGGGTAGTCAGTGCCTCCGGTCAGGTCCCTCGGCTTCGCTCGGGACGACCGGCGACTATCCGATCTGGAACGGGAAGATGGCCTTGATGATGAGGCTCGTTCGGAAGGTCAGCGCGTTCGGGTCGCCGAGGATCACGAAGTACTCGACTCCCTTGTTGCCGCTTCGGCGGTAGCTCATGTAGAAGTTCGTGTCGCGGCCTCGTCGCACGGCGCGGCCGGAGAGGAATCGGTCCCGCCCCAAGTCGTAGTTGGCGCTGAGGATCGACAGCTCGAAGGTTGAGTCGAAGTGCCGCACTTCCTGCCGACTCGCGGTGAGTTGGAGTCGACGCCCCAAGAGGTAGGCGCCGTTGATGCCGATGCTCCGGTACGGCGAGCCACCTTGGATGCCCCAGTCGACGCCGAGGTTGATGTTGCGGTAGCGGTCGAAGCGGGGGAAGCCGGTGCTCGCGGAGTAGAGCGTGTCGCGCTGCCCTTCGAAGCTCCCGAACTCGGCGCTGAACGTGGCGTAGTGCCCGTTCCTCAGAGTGCCGAACAGACCGCCGCCCACGTTGCGGCGGTACGGGGAGCCGTCGACTCGGTCGTACGACGTGCCGTAGAAGTTGAATCCGTAGTCGTTGATCGGCCCCTTATTGAAGTTGACGTTGCCCCCGAAGCCGTACTGCCATCCCTTAAAGTCCTTCTCAGGGAAAAAGCCGAGACGGGGCAGGAAGTCGCGCTCAGAGCGGGTGTAGGTGGTGTACGCGTACATCCCCTTGTCGCCGTAGCTGATCGAGGCGTCGCTCTGGCGCCCGAATCCGGCCTGGGTGTCGAGGGAGCCGAGGTCCCGAACTGTCACGTCGAACTTGCCGATGAGCTGGGTCGCGCGAAGCAGGTACGCGGTGTTCGAGAGGCCGGGGCTGGAGTGATTGGTGACCGCGATCCGGTACGACTGCCGCGCGTTCGGATCGTGCGTCACGGTGCCCACGAAGTTGTTCTCCGTTCCGTTCTCCCCCACGCCGAAGTCCGATGTGTTCAGGAACCCGAAGCTCGTCTTCTGCCCCAAGCGGCCATAGACGTTGACGCCCGCGTCGAACTGCCCTACCAACTGGCTGGCGAACAGGCCTGAGCCGTAGTACTGCACGCCCTCCTGGAAGAACGGGCGAGCCTCGCCGACGATGCGGGCGAACCGGCTGAAGTCAAGCGAGAGAATCTGGTTCTCGACGTTGCGGAAGTCCGGGTTGATGGTGCCTACGAGTTGGATCTGGTCCGTCAGCGAGGTCTTCAGGTCGAGACCCGCGTTCGCCACGTGACCAGTCTCCCGGTCGTAGCCGCCGTACACGAAAGGAAGGAGCTTGATGCTGCGGTCGACGTACGGCTTGGGCAACTCCACCCCGGCCCAGGTAGGGGTGAGGGCTTGTTGGCCGTTGCCGGTGAAGACGTGCGAGAAGTAGCGCGCGAGCCGAGGAACGTAGCGCCCGACGTTGAACCGCACGTTGCGGCGCCCTGCCGCGGGAATTCGCATCAGCTGCCACGGAATGCGAACCTCGGTCTCCCACCCGGTCGCGGTGACCCGCGACTTCGCCGTGATCTCGCCCGACCACTCGCGCTTCGCGGCTCGCCCGCCGGCAAGACTCGCGTTGGTTGCGCCTCGGGGGTTCACTTGGAAGCTGTTGAAGTCGGCGAGCGATCCCGTGAGATCGATGTCGAGTCCCACGAAGTCGTCTCCGTCGAGGTTGACGTTGGTTCGGTACTCCACCGCTCGGATCGACGCCGGGTTGTCGTCCGGCAGCTTGGCCGCGAGGTAGACGTAGTCCTTGTCGTAGGCGAGCCAGTACCGGGCGCTGACGGGAGCAGATTGTCCGGTCTCGGCATCGACGAGCCCCTCGATCACGGGAACGCCCTTCCACTCCTCCGCTTCGTCGACGGTGCCATCAATCGTCGGAGGCTTTGGTATGGAGAACGCCGCAACGGAGGTGGTTTGAGCGGAGGCGATCGCCGTGGCGAGCAGGCACGCCACCGGCAACGTATAACGAAGCACGGTGTCACTACGGGGGCGTCACACTTCGCCGTTCCCGGCAGCTTCGAAGACCGTATGTTCACCGGCGTCGCAACGATCTGACGATCGAGACGCAAGATCAAAGGGGGGCATCGACGTTGCGCTCGCCTGGATACGTCATAAAGGAGAGCCCCTTCGGGGCACGGAACGGAAAAGAATGATTAGGAAACGAGAGACCGTCCTTCGCGCGTGCTTGGGGCTCGCGCTCATGAGCCAGTTCGGGCTCGCGTTCGGGCAGACCGAGGGTTCCATCGCCGGCACCCCTTGGGCTGGTTCTCGCGGCGTGGTCGAGACCGTGGGCACGATCCAGGCTCGGACGAACCGGAACCCGATCCGTCCGCTCGTGGTGAAGACGCAGGAGAAGGAAGGGCCGCGCCGGCAAGGCTTGAGGCAGAACCCTCTCTCACCCGCGACCGCGCAGTGGCCGCTGCCGACTCAGGCGGCCCCGATTCCCAGCGCGCGAGCCCTCGCGGAGCGCAGCGGGCCGAAGTTCACGATCTCGCCCGGCTTCCTCGCCGCGAGCTTCACCGATCCGGGCATCAGCTTCGTGCCGCCGGACACCATGGGCGACGTCAGTCCGACCCAGATCCTCATGGCCATCAACGGCCGGGTCCGGCTGTTCGACCGCAACGGCAACCTCGGCAGCCTCAACGTGCAGCTCGAGGACTTCTTCGAGAGCGTTCGCGGCGGCACGCTGACCTCCGACCCGCGCGTTCGTTGGGACCGCCACACCCAGCGCTGGTACGTGATCGCGATCAACACGGCGCCGAGCAACAACCGCGTGCTCCTCGCCGTCAGCAACGGCCCGACCATCACGGCGACGTCGTCGTTCACGTTCTTCCAGTTCCAGCACAACGTTCCCTCCCCCGCGGGGGACGACGGCGAGTTCTTCGACTACCCGACGCTCGGCATCGATCGGAACGCGCTCTACATCGGCGGCAATCTGTTCGCAGGCAACTCCTACACGGGCACCTCGGCGTTCGTGGTCCGCAAGAGCTCGCTCCAGGGCGGCGGCCCCGCGGTCGTCACCGCCTTCCGCAACCTCGTGAACGGAAGCTCCTCCGTTGGCATGTTCACCCCGCAGGGGGTCGACAACGACGATCCGAACGCGACGACGGGATACTTCGTCGGCGTCGACAACTCCGAGTTCGGCCGCCTTATCGTTCGGCGCGTCACGGATCCCGCCGGATCGCCCAGCCTCTCGGGCAACTTGTTCATCACCGTTCCGACGACGGCCAATCCGACCAACGTGCTCGCCTTCGGCAGCTCGGCCCCGCTGGACGCCCTCGACGATCGGCTGTACGTGGCCAAGATCCACACGAACAAGTACACCGGCGCGCAGACGCTCTGGACGTCGCACAACATCGACGTCACCTCCTCCGGCGTCGGCTCGACGTCGACCGGACGCGTCGGCAGCCGCTGGTACGAGATTCAGAACCTCAACGCGACTCCGAGTCTGCGCCAGTCGGGGACCGTCTTCGACGGCAGCACCAACTCCCCTCGAAGCTACTGGATCCCCGCGATCGCGATGAACGGCCAGGGGCACGCGGCCGTGGGCATGTCGTTCGCGAGCGCCCAGGTAGCGCCGGGAGTCGCCTCGGCGTTCCGGTTCGGCACCGACGCCCTCGGCACGATCCGCGCGCCGCAGACCGTCGTGGCCGCGAACGGCACCTACAACCAAGAGTCGGGTGTCCAGCGGTGGGGTGACTACTCTCACACCGTCGTCGACTCGGCCGATGGCCAGACTCTCTGGTCGTTCCAGATGTACGTCGACGCGGCGAACTCCTACGGCATCCGCATCTTCAGCCTCAAGGCGCCGCCTCCTCCTGCGATCAGCAACGTCACGCCGAACAACGTCGTGGTCGGCAACACCACGGTGGTCACGGTGGACGCGAACGCCAATGCCGGAGAAGGATTCTTCGACGGGGGCGAGACCTTCCCGAACCGTCTCCGCGCGAGCGTCAGCGGAACCGGCGTCACGGTGAACTCGGTGAACGTGGTGAGCCCCACCCGCGTCACGGTCTCCCTGACCGCGGCGGCGGGTGCCCTCACGGGTGGCCGGGTGCTGACGATCACCAACCCGGATGGCCAGTCGCGCACCGTCGCGATCTCGGTCGGCACGCGTTCGATCACGGGCGGCGCGATCCTCGAGCGGTTCCGCGGCAACGTCACCACGGTTCCCGTCACCATCCAGGTCCGAACGCCGGGAACGACGAACGTCGTTCAGACCGGCACGGTGAACCTCGCGACGAGCGGCTTCGCCGGCGTCGGCTCGTTCACGCTCCCCACCACGATCGCCAATGGCACGTACGACGTGGCGATCAAGGGCCCTCGGTTCCTGCAGCGCGTCGTTCGAAACGTCAACGTCGGCACGGGTGGCGCGAACAACGTGACCGTCTCGCTCACGCCGGGCGACGTCGATGGAGACAACCGGATCACTCGGGCGGATCAGAACATCGCGCAGGGTCTCACGGGCACGACGACCGCCTCGCCAAACTGGAACCCCAGCGCGGACGTGGACGGCAACGGCCGGGTTGACGTCTCCGACGTGACCCTGATTCGTAGGTCTCTTGGCCGCCGCGGAGACGCCTGAGGAGGTGGCCGGTAGGACTACCGGCCTAACCTCGCTTTAGCCCGATCTTCTCTACCGCCACGCTCTGGCACAATCCTCTTCGGTCCGGCCCCCTTCCTTCTTCCGGGGTTGGACCGCCCCCTTCTAACCGCCGCGCCAGCTCGCGCATCGAGCCCGCCCGCGCGCCTCCTGAGGACCGCCATGAGCCCTGCCGTACGCCTTTTCACGTCTGCCTGTATCGCCGCCGTCGCGGCGACCGGCCTTGCCCAGGGACCCGTGGTCGGGACCCCGCTTCGCGGCATGAGCCCAAGGTCCGAGTCCATCGCCTCGATCCAGGCACGCAGCGCCACGGTGGAGGGGGTCCGCTCGTTCGACCTCCTCGAGCCGATCCGGACGCTGACGCCGCGGGGCCTTCCATCGCGCGGGGGCATCGGGGGACCGCGCTACAGTTCGGGCCCGGGCTTCTCGGCCATGACGATGGCCGACAGCGGAGCGCTCCGGCCCGATGCTTCGGGGGACGTCAGCCCTACTCAGATCGTCGTCGCGGCCAATGGCCGTATCCGCGTCTTCGATCGCAATGGAACGATGGGAGCGCTCAACGCCAGCACGAACGCGTTCTTCGAGTCGGTTCGGAGCGGATTCAACACGGTCTCACCCCGAGTACGGTGGGATCGCTTCACAAAACGCTGGTACGTGACGATGCTCACCACGTCCACCGTGGACACCCGTGTCCTGCTCGCGGTCAGCTCGGGTCCCGAGATCAAGCCCGAAACCGATTTCCGCTTCTACAGTTTCGCTCCGACCGGCGGCTCCGGCGCGCGATTCGAGTTCCCGTCGCTCGCGGTCGACGCGAACGCGCTGTTGATCGCCGGAGAGGCAGTCGGCACGAACAGCCGCGACTCTCAATTGTTCGTGCTCCGCAAAGGACCGCTTCTCGAAGGTCTCCCCATCGTCGTCACCGCTTTCCGTGGGCTTCGCAGCCTGAACGCGGGTCTCGGCGAACCGATCGCGGTCGACGACGACGCCCCCAACGCGACCGTTTCGCACGTGATCGGGAACGACGTCGCAAACCTCGGCAACGTGGTCTACCACCGGATCACCGATCCGTCGGGAACGCCGGTGCTGCAGCCCGCTGCCCGCCCGAGCCTGTCGTATCTCGCTCCGGGGCCGAACTTCCCTAGCCTCGGCACCACGGCCGCGAATCCGATCAAAGCGGCCTCGCACCGGATCGTCACCGCCAAGATCTGCACGGATGTCGAGCACAAAATCCGTACGCTCTTCTTCGCGAGAGCCGGCGGGTTCAGAGCCAACGGAACGAACACCCACCCGACCGACCGCAACGGTTTCAAGTGGTACGACTTTCGGCTGAGCGACACCGGGATGTACCAGGCTCGGATCGGCTCGATCTACGACACCGCGGCCACCGATCCGACGAACTACTTCCTTCCGCTCGTGGCGATGACCGGGCAAGGCCACATCGTGACCAGCTACTGTCAAACGAGCCCTGGCACTCCCATCGGCCTCGGGTACAGAGCCTATTGGCACGGCACGACGGCCAGTAACCTGACTCCTTCGGTAAGCGGCGTAAGTCCTTTAGCCGTCGACCTAGACGCGCCCCAGCCGTGGAGCAACAGCGCTGAGATCGCCGTCGACCCATCGGAGCTCCAGACGGTATGGACGATTCAGCCGTACGCCGGGCCGAACGGCGGCTGGGGAATCTGGGTACAGCGGCTGGTTGCCCCGGCGCCGCCGGAGATCTCGACCGTCAATCCGTCCGTGCTGCCCGCCGGCACCACGCTCGACTTGGTGGTCGATGGCGTGTACTCCGTTCCGCGCCGGTACTTCGACGCGGGAGAGGGTTTCAACCGCGCACGCGCCGAGATCTCTGGCACTGGGATCACGATCAACAGCATCAAGGTTGAGAGCTTCCTTCGATTCCGCCTCAACGTGACCGTCGCCTCAGACGCGCCTTCCGGTACTCGGACGGTCCAGTTCTGGAACCCCGATGGCCAAGCAGTCGCGAGGGCCGCGATCTCGGTCGGAAACCGCAAAGTCTCGGGCCAATTGGGCTTCGCCGACTACTCCGGCGCTCGGCCGGACGCCACGCTCCAGTTCCGACGGCCGGGAACTTTGGAGGTCGTCGAGACCGTGGTCGTCAACACTGGTTCAGGCAACAGCTTCGCCTTCGCCAGCAACCTCCCGAACGGCACCTACGACCTCGCGATCCGCACGGGGTCGTACTTGAGGAGCGTGCTGCGAAACGTGGTGATCACCGGCACGGGCGCCAGCAGCCTTAGCGTCGCGATGGTGAACGGCGATGCCAACGGCGACAATCGGATCACGACGGCGGACTACGCCGCCGTCAATGCCGCGATCGGCACGACGCCGGAGAGCGACGACTGGAACCCCAGGCTCGACGTCAATGGCGACCTCGTCGTCAACGCAACCGACGTCCTGATCGTGAAGAAGAACTTCCGTAAGAGTGGGGCCGAGTAGCCGGACCCCCTCGTTATTGTGCTTATCACCCTCGGACGACCGAGGGTGGACTCCGGCGATCTTGCCGGGCATCCGATACCTTTCGCATACTCCCTTACGGCCTTCGGGATTCCGAGGGGCCGGAGCCACACCAGATGACTCAAGCCAGACTCGTGCGCGGACTCCTCGCCGCCTTCGTCCTCTCCACCGGCACCGTCTCCCTGCACGCGCAGGGGATCGCCACGCCGCCCCAGACCCCAGGCGGTAAGACCATCGTCGGCCAGCCGTGGTCGGGCTCTGTCGGCGTCAAGCGAACGATCGCTCAGATCGCGGCGGGACAGCGAACATTCCCGCGCCGTAAGGTCATTCGCAAGACTCAGGAGAAGGAGGGACCGAACCGAAAGGGTCTTCGCCAGAACCCGCTCTCTCCGAGGACCGCTCCCGGTACGTCGCTGGACATGGGGCCGCGCGCCATCCGCCCCGGTGCTCCTCCCAAGTTCACCGTCGGCACGAACTTCCTTGCCGCCACCTCTGCCGAGACCCAGGCTTATCCGCCGGACAGCATGGGCGACGTCGGACCGACGCAGGTTCTGGTGGCCCTCAACGGACGCATCAAGCTGTTCGACCGCAACGGCAACCTCGGCGCGCTCAACGTTGATCTGGATCTCTTCTTCGATCCGGTTCGCACGCCAAACAGCTTCGTTTCCGACCCGCGCGTGCGATTCGACCGCCTGACGAACCGTTGGTTCGTCGTCGCGATCGACGTGCCTGCGACCTCGGCGGATAACCGGGTGTTGCTGGCCGTGAGCGACGGCCCCACGCTGACGGGAGCCTCTAGCTTCACCTTTTACCAATTCACCCACAGCGCGCCCGCTCCCACTGGCGACGGCGGCATGTTCTTCGACTACCCGACGCTCGGCGTGGACGCGAACGCGCTCTACATCGGTGGCAACGTCTTCAGCGGCAACGGCTTCGTCAGCACGACTGGGTTCGTCGTCCGCAAGAGCTCCATCACCGGTGGAGGGCCGATGGTCGTCACGGCGTTCCGCAACCTCACCGACCTGACCACGGTGACCGGAATGTACACCCCGCAGGGAGTCGACAACGACGATCCTTCGGCGACGAGCGGATACTTCGTCGGCGTCGACTTCGGGCTGTACGGCACGCTCGTGCTGCGCCGCGTGAACAATCCCGGCACGACCCCGACGTTGAGCGCTCAGATGTCGGTCACGGTGCCGACCACGTACATGCCACTGAACGTCCGTCCGTCCGGCAACACCGATCCGCTGGACGCTCTCGACGACCGACTGTACGCGGCGAAGATCCACACGGATCGCTACACCGGCGTGAAGAGCCTCTGGACCGCGCACAACATCGGCGTCAACGCCACCGGCGTCGGAACCGAACTTGCGGATCGTACGGCCTCCCGCTACTACGAGATCCTGAACTTCGACACGACCCCGACGCGGGGTCGTACCGGCACCCTGTTCGACAATCGCGCCTCGGGCCCGCGCAACTACTGGCTGCCGTCGGTCGCGATGACCGGACAGGGCTATCCCGTGATGTCGGCGAGCGCGGCGAGCGCCTCCACCTTCGCCGGAATCGACTACGCGTTCCGTTACGAGAGCGGTCCCCAGGACGCGGACGTCTATCCGACCAACATCATCCCCGGCGTCTCGGCCTTCAATCAGCCGGCCGCCTTCGACTCTTCGAGCGGCATCTACCGATGGGGCGACTACTCGCACACGGTCGTCGATCCGACGGACGGGCAGACCGTGTGGACGTTCCAGATGTACGCGAACGCCACGAACTCCTACGGCGTTCGCGTCGTTCGCCTGCTCGCTCCGGCACCGGCCGCGATCTCGTCCGCCACGCCGAGCGCGGTCTCGTCGGGCACGACGATCGACGTGGTCGTCGCCGGCACGTCGACGAACGGCACCGCCTTCTTCGACGGCGGCTCCACCTTTGCCAAGCGGCTTGCCGCATCGGTGAGCGGCAACGGCGTGACGGTGCAGAGCGTGACCCTCAACTCGAAGACGCAGGTTACGGTTCGCCTGAACGTCGCGGCGGAGGCGCTGAGCGGTAGCCGAACGCTGACGATCACCAACCCCGACGGACAGTCCGTCTCCACGGCGATCACGGTTCAGGCTCGGACCCTCCGCGGAACGGTCTCGCTGGGCAACTTCGTGGGAACCGTGGCGGGCGAGCCGGTGACGATCACCCTCTACAATCCCGGCAGCTCGACCGTCTTGGAGACGCTCGCGACCACCCTCGATTCGACCGGCGGTTTCGCCATCAACTCCAGCCTCGCGGCCGGCACCTACGACGTGGCGGTAAAGGGCCGCGTGTGGCTGCGCAAGCGAACCGCCAACGTGGCGGTGAGCGCGACCGGAGCGACCGGAGTGAACGCCTCGCTGATCAACGGCGACGCGAACGGCGACAACCGAGTGCTGACTACGGACTACGCGATCATCAACGCGGCGTTCGGCTCGGCCCCGGGTGGTGCGAACTGGAACAAGAACGCCGACCTCGACGGCAATCTGAAGGTAGAGGCGGCGGACCTGAACATCGCGAAAGCGAACTTCCGCCAATTCGGCGCGAACTAACACCTGCGGCCGATACGAAAACGGGGTCCGGAGCGACGCTCCGGACCCAGTTTTGGCCTCTTGAGACCTAGTTGGCGAGCTTCTTCAGCGACACCATCCGGTTCAGGTACTCCGCCCAAACGTTGCCGGAGTCGCTGTAAAACTTCGCGGTGAGGGTATTCCGCTTGCCGTCGGTGCCCACGTAGGAGAAGTGCCCGTCCCAGCCGTTGAAGAGAAGCCCGGAAATCGGATAGCTGTTCACCGTTCCCTCCCGAGTGAACGTTACGTTCCCGCTGAGGTCCTTCGCCTGGCCGTTCCAGAAGTCGGTCTTCTCGACCTTGTTGATGACCAGACGGATCTGCGTCGTGACGAAGCGGCTCGGCTTACCCGGCTCGGTCACGAGTTGGCGGTGATCTCCCTGGAAGGTGCCGATGTAGTCGGCGTCGGTCTCGAACAGCCCCTTCTTCGGAATGTTGGGGGGAAGATTGCCCGCGTTGACGTTGCGCCGCTTCGAAGCGGCGCCGGCGTCGGTCCAGTCCCCCGCAAGTCCCGCGCTATCGACGGTGCCGGCGAAATCGATGGCGTCGGCGGGATCCTCCTCGTTCGTCACCCGGAAGGAGACGTTCGAGCCGTCGTACTTCAGGTTGGAGACCGTCGCGAAGGCCGGCTCCGCCGCGTCGCTCTCCATGTAGGCGAGGAACCCTTGGGTCCCGCCCTGCGCAAGCGACGTGTTGTCCAGCACAAGTTCAAGCCGCTCCTCGCCCTCCTCAAAGCCGAATGCCGCCTGCAGGGGATGCGTAGACCGCCCGTTTGACGACGAGCCGCCGCAGCCTGCGACGATGATGGCAGCGAGAAGGAGAACGGAGCGCTTCATTGCGATCCGAGTATCGCCCCTTCCGTCATTCCTTCGAGCCTTACGGAATCGAAAACCCAGCAGGAATGCCGTCGTCCGTCTCGGTTGCGGAGAACCACGCCGAAGGAATCCCGCGTACTCCCTAGGCGTCTATAATCACAGGCGAATCGCCGCGTCAATGCTACCGATCCTTCCCGCAATCATCCTCCTGCTCCTGCACGGGCCCTCGAACTTCGAGCGGCTTGCGGGCGAAGGTCGGTTGCCGCAGGCGCTCCAAGCGATTCACCGTCACATCGACGAGCCGACGACGCGACGCGAGGCCGAGGACGCGGTCCTCGCTTCCCTGCTCGCGTCCGGCGCCGACCCCCGCCTCTCGGGCGCGATTCTGGCCTTCCTGCGCGGGAGGCCTGCCAAGCCTTCCAACAGGCCCGTCACCGGCCGCGAGGCGCAGATCGTCTCGCCGACGGACGAGCCCGCCGCCCGCGTCCACAGTGGCTTCGCCCAGTGTCAACGCTCGCGCGACGGCCCCCGCTGATTGCTTGAGTTCTCCTTCGGTGGCTCAACCGTGCCACCGAGCTCTCAAAGTTCCTGGACGATCCCTCGTGGGCCCGTTCAGCAATCCCGCAATCAAGCAATCGAATGAATTTCCTCCGTAAGCTTTTCGACACCAGCAAGAAGGACGTCGAGCTCCTTCAGCCGACCCTCAAGCAGATCAACGCCCTCGAGGAGTCCATCCAGGGCCTGAGCGACGACGAGCTCCGCGCCAAGGCGAAGTCGTACGGCGAGCGCGCCAAGGGCGGCGAAGCCCTCGACAAGCTCATGCCCGAGGTGTTCGCCCTCGTCCGCGAGGTCTCCAAGCGCGTCCTCGGCATGCGCCAATTCGACGTGCAGCTCCTCGGCGGCATGGTCCTCCACCAAGGCCGAATCGCGGAGATGAAGACGGGTGAAGGTAAGACCCTCGTCGCCGTCGCGCCGATGGTCCTCAACGCGCTCGCCGGTCGCGGCGCCCACCTGGTCACGGTGAACGACTACCTCGCCCGACGCGACGCCGTCTGGATGGGTCCGGTCTACCACTTCATGGGCCTGAGCGTCGGCATCATCCAGGGCCAGAGCCAGGAGAGCGACGAGCTCGGCGGCTCGTACATCTACACCCCGGGCGCCTACCACGCCGACCCGCGTTACTCCAACCTCGTGGAGTGCTCGCGACGCGACGCCTACAGCTGCGACATCACGTACGGAACGAACCACGAGTTCGGCTTCGACTACCTGCGCGACAACATGGCGTTCGCCGAAGAGGACCTCGTGATGAGCGAGCTCAACTTCGCGATCGTCGACGAGGTGGACTCCATCCTCATCGACGAAGCCCGAACGCCGCACATCATCTCCGGCCCGAGCACCGAGGACGTCTCGGTGTACAACGAGATCGACAAGGTCGTGAAGCAGCTCCAGAAGGACCTGCACTTCACCTCGGACAAGAAGAACCACTCCGCCTCCATGACCGAAGAGGGCATGGACCTCGTCGAGGAGATGCTCGGAATCGAGAACATCGCCGCGGACCCGCGCATCTTCCACCACGTGAACGCGTCGGTGAAGGCGTACGCGCTGTTCGACCGCGACGTGGACTACATGGTCCAGAAGGGCGAGGTCGTCATCATCGACGAGAACACCGGCCGCCCGATGTACGGTCGCCGCTACTCGGACGGCCTCCACCAGGCTCTTGAAGCGAAAGAAGGCGTGACGGTCCAGCGCGAGAGCCAGACGGTCGCCACCATCACCTTCCAGAACCTGTTCCGCCTCTACAACAAGCTGGCCGGCATGACCGGTACCGCCAAGACGGAAGAGGACGAGTTCCGGAAGATCTACGGTCTGGACGTCGTGACGGTCCCCACCCACCGCCCGACCCAGCGCGTCGACCAGCCCGACATCATCTACAAGACGATGGAGGCGAAGTTCCGCGGCATCGGCTGGGAGATCCTCCGCTTGCACAGCAAGCAGCAGCCGGTTCTCGTCGGTACCCGCTCGGTCGAGATGTCCGAGCGCGTCTCCGCCCGCCTCACCGCGGACATGCTCCAGCGACTCATCATCGCCTGGCGCCTGCGCGACCGGGTCGAGATCAAGAAGGACATCAAGGGCGACAACGCGGCGGAGGCGAAGCGGCTGTATGAGACCGATCTCGAGCAGATCGACCGCCAGGCGCTCAACTCGCTCCTCGCGAAGATCGACCTGAACAACGACGTCTTCAAGGGGGACTGGCTCGACTGGTGCCTCTCCGAGTGGAAGCTGGACACCCCCGGCGCCCGCGAGCACCTCGAGGACTCGCTGCGGCACGGCATCCCCCACAACGTTCTCAACGCGAAGTACCACGAGCGCGAAGCGCTCATCATCGCCGAGGCGGGCCGCAAGGGCCAGGTCACCATCGCCACCAACATGGCCGGTCGCGGCGTCGACATCCTTCTCGGCGGCCGCGTCGAGGACGAGGTCGTGAAGCAGGCCCGAAGCCACGTGGACGTCGCGCAGGACGGCGAGGACGAGTACGCCGACACCTACGCGAGCTATCGCCGCGGTGGCAAGGAGCGCGCCGCGCCTCCGCTCCCGCTCAGCGACGTCGAGCGGCGCGAGAAGGCCGAAGAGGTCCGTGCGCTTGGCGGCCTCTATATCCTCGGTACGGAGCGACACGAGTCGCGACGAATCGACAACCAGCTCCGCGGCCGCGCCGGCCGACAGGGCGACCCGGGCGAGTCGAAGTTCTTCGTGGCGCTCGAGGACCAGCTTTGGCGCATCTTCAACGCGAACATGCTCGAGAACCCGGTTCTCAAGATGTGGCCGCCGATGGAAGAGGTCACCGCGGGCTTCCTCTCGCGAATGATCCTCAAGACGCAGGAGCGAATTGAGAACCACTTCTTCGAGGCGCGAAAGCACGTTCTCGAGTACGACGACGTTCTCAACGCTCAGCGCGAGCACATCTACGGTCTGCGCCGCGAGATCCTGCTCGGCAAGGACGTCCGCACCGAGCTCAAGACCTACGTCTCCGAGCTGATGGCGGTCCTCGTGGAGGACGCCTGGGCGATCGATGAGGACGAGAATCGGGTCTACGATCACGGGCTTCTGTACGAGGACGTGAACGAGATCTTCCCGCTGGTGGACTACGCCACGCTGGACGATCTGACGAAGCACCAGCCGGGGCCGGATCTCGTCGGCTTCCTCCAGGAGATCGCGCTCAAGGCGTACGACGAGAAGGTGAAGGAGAGCGGTCCGCAGATGGGCGAGCTCGAGCGGTACGTCATGCTGAAGGCGGTCAACGATCGCTGGATGGAGCACCTGCAGACGATCGAGTACATCCGAGAGGGCATCGGCCTTCGCGGCTACGGTCAGGTCGACCCGCTCGTGGCGTACAAGAAGGAGACCTACGACACCTTCCAGACGACGCTGCGGTCCATCCGCGACCAGGCGTCGCGCATGGTGTTCCACCTCCGCATCCAGAACCCGTCTGAGATGCAGATGCTCGAGGCGATGGAAGACGGCATGCCGCTGACCATCAACCTCGACTCGTACGACGGCAACAATCTGCCCCTTACGGACACCGAGTCGCACGGCTCGCCGATGGAGTCGGCGTCGACCGCCACGCTCCCGTCCGTCGCCTCGCGAAACGAGAGCGAGATCGACTGGCAGCGTGTCAGCCGGAACGATGCGTGCCCCTGCGGCAGCGGCAAGAAGTTCAAGGAGTGCCACTACAAGGCGCTCCGCGAGCAAGGCGTCATCTAAGGGCGCGAGCCTCTAGATCGAGCCAAACGGGCTCCCGAGCGACGCTCCGGAGCCCGTTTTTGACTTAGGAGTTCTTGCGCGGAGGAGCGCAAGAACCCGTCCACCTGGCGGCGATTGGCTACGTCTGACTAAGTGTAGTTCGACGCGGCTTGCTCTCCCCTCGACCGCGGCGAGAAGAACTACCGAAAGGACTCTTCGGCCCCGCTCTCCCCGGGGCCGTTTTGCTGTTTGAGCGACCTTAGTTGCCCGTGTAGTTGCAGCGGGCAGCGCTCCAGTTCAGATTGTCCACCACGTTCACGCAGCGCGGGTTGAGCGCCAGCTTGCCCTCGCGCGAGCGGAGCCACGCCGCCTTGCGGTACTTCGTGCTCGTGTCGAGCATGGAGAAGATCGCTCCCTCTCGGTGCCGCAGGCTGATCTGGTTGAAGATCTCGTTCCAGTTCGTGCCGAACGGCTCGAAGTACATGGCGTTGTCGTCGTCGTAGTCGTTGGCGTCGTCGTCCTCGCTGCCCGCTTTCGACATGCTGTAGTAAATCGTCTGGCTGGGGTTCGACCAAGCCGAGGAGTTCTTCGCGTCGCCACCGGCAGGGTCACCGTAGTTGTACAGGTACTCGTCGTTCCGCGCGAAGTGGCCGAAGATGGCCGGCGTGTTCGCTCCCGTGAACGGGATGGCAGTGCGGGGATCGATCGAGATCGAGGCGTCCTGGGGGACGTTGGTGAAGAAGTCACCCTCGATGACGGTCGTGCGATTCAGGTCGTCGGAGGGAGCGTAAGCGGTGAACCGCTTGAGCTGCGGCTTCGGTGCGCTGCTCATCGGATCGAGGAAGATGTCGGCGCTCTTGGCGTACGGCACGAGATCGACGTGCACGTCCCAGTACTTCCGGTTCGTGTTGTCGTCGTTGTCGTTCATGTAGAGGAGGTTCGCGACGCCGAGCTGCTTCAGGTTGCTGAGCGCGACGGTCGTCTTCGCGGCCGCCTTGGCCTGGGCGAACACGGGGAACAGGATGGCGGCGAGAATCGCGATGATGGCGATGACCACCAGAAGCTCAATGAGTGTAAAAGCGCGACGCATGCCAGGAGCATGAGTTCGGAGGGTTAAGAGGTTTTTATCGATTCCGACACCGAGCCGCACCTTAACCCAACCGTAATGCCTCGGCGACCCTTGTGGATCTTGCGCCCAGACGCGCAAGATCCTATCCACTCTCAAGACCGGATCGAAGTCTTATTAATTGTCAGTTCGGTAGCGGCTTGCTCTCCCCTTGACCCGCCGAACGCAGTAGGAAGTCTCGCCCCCGCTCTCCCCGGGGGCTTTTCCATTCATGGGGGTTCCTACTTCTCCCCTGGCAAAAGACCCCGTCGTTCTTGCGCCGCAAGGCGCAAGAACCTATCGCCCGAGCCTCGTGCAAGTGCGGTCATAAAAGACATCAGGATCGACGCGGTTTGCTCTCCCCTGACCGCCCGAGAGAATAGGAACGCAAGCGGCCCCGCTCTCCCCGGGGCCGCTCGCTATTTAAGCCGTTCCGTCCGCCGCAGAGGCGATCTCTAGCTCGTCTCCTACGCACGCCTCTCCCTCGGTCTCGGGCACGTAGTAGCAGCCGAAGTAGACGACGCTCCCTTCCTTTCGGTAAGTCGCAAGCGTGCGAAGCGGTTCCTTCCCAACCGAGCCGGTCTCCTGGCTCGTCGCCGTCACCTGACATCGCCCGCAGGTCTTCGCGTGGCGGAAATGGATCCCGTTGAGCGTAAAGCCAGACCAGTGGTCTTCCTCGTACGGCGCGCAGCCATCGAGGACCACGTTCGGACGGAACCGATTCATCGGGATCGGTTCCTCTAGACGGCGGTTCAGATCGTCCAGCGAAGCCTGGGAGATCACCAGCACCGGGAACGCGTCCGCGAACCCGACTAGGTCGCCCGGCTGCGTGAAGTCGGGGTGGGTGGGCCGCACGCTGTCTTCCGGCATGTACACCAGGCGAGCCGGTCGCCCCATTTCGGACGAGAACCAAGCGTCGGCCTCGTCCGAGACGCGAACCGCTTCGACCTCGCTCTTCCACACCTGAACCTCGACGCGTTCGCGTTCCGCGTCGATCGGAATCTCGAGCGTGGCGCCACTCGGCCCCTGCACCCGAAGTCCCGCCGGCGTGATGACCTGGCGGAACAACGCCATCCGCGAGATGGAGCGCTGACTGAGGAAGACGCCGTCTTCGTCGACCAACATCCACCGGCGGTCGTGGCGCAGACCGCGACGCGTCACCGCCGATTGGCCCAGCGTGACTCCACCGAGCGACTTGATGGGGTAGACGTGCAGGCTGGCTACGGAGGGCATGTCTAAGATTAGCCTAAAGGAGGCCCTCAGGTATTGCGGCTGGATGCGCAAGAACCCTTCCATCGGTACCCTCTTAGTGGCGTCTTAAGAGCTACCAGAACCCGTGGTGAGCCTTGCTCTCCCCTTTAGGCCACTCGGGTCTCTGGCAAAGGGAGCCACTTCGGTCGGCTCCCTTTGCTTTGACGCCCGGGGCATCGGGCCTAGATGCGGCCGAGAGGGTTTACGGCGCGGCCATTCACGTACACCTCAAAGTGAAGGTGCGGCCCCTTTGCGAGCCCCGTCGAGCCAACGGCACCGATCGACTGGCCCTGCCGCACCCGCTGACCATCACGAACGTAGATGCGCGAGCAGTGGGCGTACACCGTGGTCACGCCGCCTCCGTGGGCGATCATGATCACGTTGCCGTACGAGTTCGAGTAGTAGGCACGAATGACCTCACCCTCGGCGGCCGAGTAGATCGGAGTTCCGGTCCCCGCGCCGATGTCCACCCCGCGGTGCATCCGCTTGTAGTGGAGGATCGGGTGGTAGCGCATGCCGAAGGGACTCGTGATCGGGCCACGGCACGGCTTGACGAAGCGACCGGCGAACCGGGGGAGGGCGGGGCCGCCGTTGTTGCCGCGGCGCGGGCGCGCGGCCATGCGGCGCGCAAAGGCCGCGATCTCCGATTCGATGCTCGATTCGTCGCGCTCGTACTGGGCGATGAGCGCCTTCAGTCGATCCTGCTTCTGCCGCAGACTTTGGAGAATCTCTCGCTTCTCGACCTTCGCGCTGGCCAGGTGCGACTGGTGCCGCTGCTGCCGGCCCTTGAGGTCGCGAATGTCGGCGACGATCTCGTCCTTACGCCGCTTCCGCCGCGAGACCTCGGCCTTGAGGGTCCGATACTCGTCGAACATCTCGCGGTCGCGTCGCGAGATCGCGTCCATGATCTCCTGACGCGACACGATGTCGGTGACGCTTCGCGAGCCAGCAAGGGCGGAAATGAAGGAGTCCTCGCCGCGGAGGTACATCTCACGGATGCGGCAGCGAACCTGCTCGCGCACTTGGGCGAGCCGCTTGTTCGTCCGCGCCAGCTGCTGGGCTAGGGTGAGCTGCTCGTTGCGGCTGTCGCGCAATCGCGAAGTCGTTCGCGTGAGCTCGTCCTCGAGTCGCTCGAGCCGGGCGTCCACCACCCAGATACTCTCCTGGACGGCTCGGGTCTGCTTTCGCGTCTTCTTGAGCTCTTGGCGGAGCTGCGCCTTCTGGCGGCGAACCGTGTGAAGCTTGCTTCGGAGCTGCTTGCCCTTGCGCGTGACCACGGTCCGCTTGCTCTTGCCCTTCCGCCGCTGCGCCTCCGCCATGCTCGGCGGCGCGAGCAGCGCGAGCACGATCAACAGCAGGAGAGCGAGGCGGTTCATCGCGTCTCGGGCCTCACTCGGAGGGCGATCAGGGAGCAGAAGACGCCGTAGGCCGCTCCCAGGGCGACGACGGCCAGCATCACGCCTTCGATCGGCACGTGGCGAATCTCGACGGCGCTACGAGCGGGATCGAGCACCTTGATGAGTGCGGAGTCGGGCTGCATCCTTGCCTGATAGCTCGCCACGGCGGTGATGGCGTACAGGAAGAACGCGCTGAGACCGCCACCGACGACCCCTTGGACCAAGCCTTCGAGCAGGAAGGGCGCCGCGATGGCGAGCCGAGAGGCACCCACGAGGCGCATGATCCGCACCTCGGTCTTACGGGCGATGGCTGCGAGACGGATCGTGTTGTAGATCAGGACGCCCGCGATCAAGAGCAGCAAGCCTCCTAGGACGTTGAGCATCTGCAGCCAGCGCAAGACGTCGCTCACCAGTCGCTGTGCCCCGGCGAGGTAGTTCACGCCCTTCGGCGGCACGGCGGGCAGGGCGGCGATCTCCTCCGCCACGGCGTCGCCCCTCTGGAGATCGCCCAGGGTCACCTTCAGGGCGTCGGGAAGCGGATTCGCGATCCCTTCCGTGAACTCGGGCTGCAGCTTCTGCATGCGGGCCCACGCCTTCTCACGTGGGATCCAGTTCACGCTGCGGACGCCATCCATGCGACGGATCACGCTTGCCGTCTCTTGGATCGAGGCCGCGTCGGTGCCCTCCTTCAGCCGGACGTACATGGCGAAGGAGCCAGCCACCGGCTCGGCGATCCGATTTGCCTCGAGGTAGACGTACGCTAGGCCGCCGACCATGAAGAGCGAGATCGCGACGGTGAGGATCGAAATCAGCGCCATGCCGAGATTCCGGCGCAGCCCAACCCAGGCTTCTCCGATCACGAAGAAGATGCGGTCAAACATTGGCCACGCTCCCCGAGATCGATTTGGCGCTGTCCGAGACGATGAGGCCGTCCGCAAGGGTAACGATTCGCTTCCCCATCCGCTCGACTACGAGCATGTCGTGGCTCGCGACGAGGACGGTCGTCCCTTTCAAATTGAGCGCCTTCAGGAGCTCCATGATCTCCCACGAGTGCTCGGGGTCGAGGTTGCCCGTGGGCTCGTCGGCGAGGAGAATCGGCGGGTGATTGATCAGCGCGCGGCCGATGGCCACTCGCTGCTGCTCGCCACCGGAAAGCTGGTGCGGGAAGGCGTCCGCTCGGTGGCCGATATTGACCTGGTCCAGGATCTCGGGGACTCGCTTGCGAACTTCCCTTCTGGTGTGTCCCACGGCACGCATGGCGTAGGCCACGTTCTCCCAGACGGTCTTACGGGGGAGCAGGGCGAAGTCCTGAGGAACGATCCCCATCTCGCGGCGCAGCCCCGGCACGTCCCACTCGCGGAGCGTTCGCAAGTCCCGCCCGTTGAGCATTACGAGTCCGCTGGTCGCCTTCACCTCGCGGCTCAGCAGCCGGAGAATGGTGCTCTTGCCCGCCCCCGTCCGACCGACGAAGAACAGAAACTCGCCCTTTGCCGCCGTAAAGGAGATGCCACGGAGCCCGGGCACGTGATTGCCGTATTCGACCTTCACGTCCTGAAACTGGATTGCGGGCTGGGAGGTACCGTTCACGCGACTCGGGAATCCTACCCCTACGTTAGCGGGCCTTCCGACCGAACCGGTGCCGAGTGGCGACACGAAGCGCAACGGATGGGTGCACTTTCGTCAAAATAGCCGCAGCCCATGGCGACCAATCGATTCCAGAGGACGCGCGACGATCACCGGCGAGAGCGTGCGGAGGACTACGTCGAGCTGATCGACACCCTTATCCGGGAGACCGGAGAGGCGCGGGCGGTCGATCTCGCCAATCGATTAGGGATCAGCCACGTCACCGTTTCGCGGACCGTTCAGCGCCTTCAGCGGGACGGCTACGTAACGTCGCAGCCGTACCGCAGCATCTTCTTGACCGAGAAGGGGCTGCAAGTGGCCGCGGAGGCTAGGGAGCGGCACAACCTCGTGCACCAGTTCCTCCTAGCCCTAGGCGTGCCGGAGGATGTGGCGGAGATCGATGCCGAGGGAATCGAGCACCACGTGAGCGAGCAGACCCTCGCGGCGATGCGGCGTTTCCTAGAGCGGAGCTGAGCCGTTAATTGCCCGCGGCGGCGGGAGCGACCGCGGTCGCCGTCGCGTCTTCAACTGGTGTGCCTGCGGGGGGCGGTGCCGGCGTCGGCACGGTCGACTCGATCAGAATCGGCGGTCCGGGCACCGGAGATGGTCGGTTCATGGAGTAGACCATCAGCATCCACCCTAGCACTAGCATCACGCCCGCAATCCCGAGACGGAGCTTCAAGTGCCGATGTTGCCTCTCGACGACCACGACTTGCGGCTGCGTCACGGGCTCCTTATGGCGAACCTGAGCCAGAAGCGCGCGGGCTTCCGCCTCTGGAATTCGCAGCACTTCAATCAGGTCCTTCAACGTCGGCTGGGATTCGCGCTCGCTCTGAAGTCTTGCGTGCAGCGCCACGACCGCCTCGGTCTCGGCTTCCGTGAGGCGGATCTGATCCGCCGGCAGTTGATCGACGCGCAATTGCTCCATGGGCTCCCTGATCGTACGACAAGATTACGGCCGCCAGGTACCGAAGGGTGCAGCGAACTTTGCAGGGAGATCCAATACCCCCTCCGATTTGGGAGTGCGGCGAGTTCTCGGCGCACTCCCAAATCGGAGAGGTACGTCGGGAGCCGGCCGTTGTTCGGGACCGCAGGGGAGCTCAACCGCTTCCCATCAGCAGGGGCCGGCGTCCTGAAGCGAGCGAGCCCCTCCCTTTCGCAAGGGAGGGGCTCACTTTCACACGGCCGGGCTTAGACCTCGACGACGATCGTGAGCACCAGCGGGCGCAGGTTGGTGCGCTTCTGGATGTACCGGCGGGCGGTGTCGCCGGCGTCGGCCTTCACGCGGACCGTGTCGCGGAGCTCGTCGGGGCTGAGCGAGGTCAGGACGTCGTAGACGACGTCGAAGACGCTGTCGAGGAAGCCCTCCGGCCCGTGGAACCCGCGGGCTTGGAGGATCGGGTCTCCGCCGAGCTGCCCCTTGGTCGAGTCGATGGGGACGGTGAGGACCACCAGTCCGTCGTTCGCGAGGTTGTACCGGTCGCGGAGGACGTCCTCGGTGATTCCAGGCGTTCCGCTGTTGTCCACCAGGACGCGTCCGGCGGGCACCGGATCGCCGTGGCCGGCGCTGGTCTCGTCCAGGTTGAGCGGCACGCCGTCTCGCATCGTGAAGATACGGTGATCCGGGTAGCCCATTCCCTTCGCGATCTCGTTGTACAGGAACTGGTGCCGCGGCTCGCCGTGCACCGGCGCGATGTAGTACGGCCGCGTCAGGTTGATCATCATCTTGAGCTCTTCCTGGTAGGCGTGGCCCGAGACGTGGATCGGCGTGGCGCTTTCGTAGATGACCCGGACACCCATCGCGAAGAGACGGTTGATGGTTCGCCAGATCGCCGAC
>Ga0164290_1001313_pt1 | contig 40483 bp, 42 predicted proteins | sample Micstemetagenome_FD_108782 | JGI IMG/M metagenome (GOLD analysis project Ga0164290, IMG submission 108782) | Contaminated culture microbial community from soil near Moab, Utah, USA - Microcoleus steenstrupii SON62 (Illumina Assembly) | ecosystem: Environmental > Terrestrial > Soil > Soil crust...
CTTATTTTTTATTAATGACATATTTGTCATTATTTATTATATTCGTAATGGCAAATGTGTAAGTGGTAATTTGTCAAACAAAAGAACTCATACACTTTAGTATAAACTCTTCTCAGGCCTCAGTAATGAGGAAAAGCCCGTAACCAAAAGGTTCGGGCTTTATCATTTTGCTTCAGCTTTTTGGTAATGAGAGTATTTATACAACGTCTACTTGTGTTTTTACTTTATTTCCACCTGTATAATCTTAGTTTTCAAGCCACCTTGTCACAAAAAGCTTAATATTTCCTCCATAGATGGTGCATACCTATTGTATAGCTGAAGTATAGCTAAAGCATACCTAATGTATGAAGAGTGTATGAGAAAGGTTTGCGGAACGCATTCTCGGAAAAACTGGCAGTGGAACTGAGAAGTCTTTGCTCTCTAACGAGTTTCCCTAACTCCTGCCGCAATCCACCCCTTTTTCGCCGCAATCAAACCTTCTTTCTATTAACGGCAATCGGTAGGTTTGTTCCTCACCAATCAAACAGCATAACAATGGCACTCATCAACCCGCACATGGCCTTCAACGGAAATGCAGAAGAAGCATTCAACTTTTACAAATCGGTTTTCGGCGGCGAGTTCGCCACCGTTGTACGTTTTTAAAGACCTGCCGGCCGGCGGAGCTCCAATAGGGGAACATGAAGCGGAGAAGATGGCGCACATTGCCCTGCCTATTGGCCCCAACGTTTTAATGGGCAACGATGTTCCGGAGTTCATGGGAAAAACGGCTGAGAGGGAGAACCGCTCCAAGATCTCCATCAGCGCAGAAAGCCGCGAGGAAGCCGACACCATCTTCAACGGACTTTCAGCAGGCGGGGAAGTAGAAATGCCTATCCAGGACAGTCCCTGGGGTTCGTATTTTGGTATGTTCCGCGACAAATATGGTATTGAATGGATGGTGGATTATGATGAAAGGCACAAGGGAAAGATATAGTCTGTTTCGGGAGTGGTGAGTTGTCAGTGGTGAGTAAGGGTCATTCACAACTCACTATTCACCACTCACGGCTGGCATTTGTGAGAGAGCTTATACAATTACTTCAACAATAAACAGATCAACATGGCAAAGCAAATCTTTATCAACCTGGCCGTAAAAGACCTGCAAAGATCGGCGGACTTTTATACGGCATTAGGATTCACCAACAATCCACAGTTCTCCGACCACACTGCAAAATGCATGGTATGGAGCGATAGCATTTATGTTATGCTGCTGACACACGAAAAGTTCTCCTCCTTTATCAAGAAACCCATTGCCGACACCAAATCAGCTGTGGCAGGCTTGTTCGCACTTTCTGTTGACAGTGTGGAAGAAGTTAATAATATCATGTCCGCCGGACTGGCCGCAGGCGGAACCGAACCAACTGAAATGCGGGACTATGGCTTTATGCAACAACGCACCATTGAAGATTTTGACGGCCATACCTGGGAGGTGTTTTATATGGACGTTTCTAAGTTTCCTGCACAGCAACCAGCAGAAGAGCAAACGGCCTAATGACATGGTGGAAAGCGTTTGGCCTAGCAATCTTCAACTTTCAGCTGTTTACAATAGCGGCAGCCTTTAAGAAACAGGGCTGCCGCTCTATCCTTACAATACTTTTTGAATAGCGGCTTCCAGTTCGGGATTAAATCCCTCGCTTACAAACGCAATCTTGCCTTCCTTGTCAACCAGTACATACAAGGGTATGGCGTTTACCTGGTAGGCTTCTTTCAACTGCTCGTTGCCGATCAGCATGGGAAAGCTGTAGGATTGCTTCTTTGCCCATAGTTTGGCCGGCTCCTCGTCTCCCTTTTCTGTCATCACACCATACACTTCAAGGCCCTTGTTTTTGTATTTATCGTATAAGGCCTGCACCTTGGGCATAGAGGCAATACAGGGTCCGCACCAAACGGCCCAGAAGTCGAGCAGCACTGCTTTTTGCTTAACGTCGGCCGAGCGGACGGTTTTCCCATCAAAACTCACCAGGTCAAAAGCCGGCATGGGTTGTCCAATAAGAGCCTGCAGCTTTGCATTGGGCTTGCGCACCTCCTGGGCATAACTTGAAAGAAAATCTTTGTTGCTAATATTGAATGAGGCAGGCGAAGCCTGGAGTACCAGGTCGCTAACACGATAGTGGTGGCTTTGTTTTTTGCCGAGGTAAATCAGGTGGTCAATCGCCTCCACAGGCAACAAGGTCTTTTTATCGATGTATAAAATTTTATAGCGGTCTTTTATAGAGTACTCCTTGTCTTCGGCATAAAGAAAGCGCAGAAGGTAGCGGTCCGCTTCTTCTTTTGCTTCCATACTCATCACCTTTGATGTGTCGAGCCGCACCAGGTCTTTAAATACCATCTGCCCGCCCGGCGAGCCGAGTGCATGGTGAACCTTAGCAGCCTGGGTGATGGCGTCGTAGGTCTTATTCTTGTGCTCTATTGCATAAGCTACTTTCCCGTCGTACAGCGTTTCACCGTTGTAATCATCCCGCCTGGCCCAGAACCGGAAGCCAAGTGCTGAATCAGGCTCCCGCAGGTCCAACTGGCAGCGGCCTGAATTCTTCCAGATAGTACCGGAAGTAAAGGTATCGATGCGGTGTAGGGTGTAAGAGATAGCTTGTAGTTCCTTCTGTGCTTTTTGTATGCGGGAAATCAGAACGTCAGCCGATTGTGCCGCTGAGCAAAACGACCCAAGACAGAACACCAGGGTAAGATAGAAGAGTTTCATACCAACATAGATTTATAAACAAATTACGAACTGGTTCGTATGTTGTTTTTATTTTGTGACAGGTGGAGAATAAAAAGGTTGGGTTTCAGTAAATGCTATGATAAGCAGCTTACATAGTTAGTCTACTCTTAATACTGCGTCGTATCCATCTGCTCACTATTCCATTGCCGGTTTGCAGTGGCTTTCGTAAATCTCCGTTGAACCGGTTCGGTAAGTACTGAATTTTCTTTCCCTCCTTGCAGTTCAGCCCATTTTCTGTTTTCTTTGATAAGATCCTAATCACCGTCCTATGAGACTACTACTTATAACGATAGCTATTGTATCCTCTTTTGTTAGCCCTGCACAGGAATCCCGTCCATTTTATGTTGGACATAGTTTGGTCAATCATACGGTGCCTTACATGGTTCAGTCATTAGCAGTTGCCGCAGGCAAAACAACTCACTACGGCAGGCAAATCATCAATGGCTCGCCCCTGGAGAACAACTTTAATAATTCGGCCAACGCAGAGGGAACACCCTATACAGCAGCATTTCCCGCCGGCAATTACAACCGGCTAATTGTCACCGAGGCAGTGCCCTTGCAAAATCATCTTACCTGGAGTAACACCTACACCGCTGCCAATAATTTTTACAATTACGCAAAGAACAACAACAATGGAGTGCCGGTAAAATTTTACATCTACGAAACATGGCATTGTATCAATACAGGTATTCCTAATTCAAATCCTAATTTTCCAAACGGTTGTTGGTATGATAATACGGCAAACAGCCCCATTCAATGGCAACCAAGACTCCAGGCAGACTTCCCTCTTTGGTCAGGTATTGTTACTCATGTAAGGAACCAGAACCCTGGCGACAATCAAATTTGGATGGTACCGGCCGGGCAGGCATTTTATAATTTGACCACCCAGATCAATGCTGGAAACGTACCAGGAATATCCAGCTTCAGAGACCTGTTTTCAGATGATATTCATTTAACCAATGCCGGTAATTATTTTGTAGCCTGCGTGATGTATGCTACCATTTATGGCGAGTCGCCTGTAGGATTAACGTCTGCTCTTTCGGATCAATGGGGCAACCCTTTAACCGGTATGCCTACTCCTGCACAGGCATTGGTGATGCAACAAGTTGCGTGGGGTACGGTTATCGGTTTAAGTAACTGGACTGGTGTTACTACAGGAACCCTTCCCATCATCTTCTCACAACCGTTGGAAGCAAAACAAGCCAAAAGAACTACCCGGCTTACATGGTCGGTAGCAAATCAGACCAACAACGATAAATATATCATTGAACATAGCCTTAATGGCAGAGACTTCGTAAACATTGGTGAGATAAAAGGTGATGGTAATAATACCGCGGAGCAACACTATGAATACACGCATGGCACACCATCGATCGGTATAAATTACTATCGTATCAAGCAAATAGACTTTGATGGTAAATATTCCTATAGCAACGTGGCTCATGTGCAATACAAGGGCAATGGGGAAGGAATCAAAGTGTATCCAAACCCATCATCAACTCATATAACAGTAGTTGCACAAGACAGCAATAAGAACAGGAGTGTTGAAATTTATAATTCAATTGGACTATTGATCAAAGACGCCTTAATTGATAATAGCAATAAGGTAAACGTTTCCGATTTGCCGCAGGGTGTATACTACATTCGGTTAAAGAATGCTGTATCCGGAACCCAGACATTTTACAAACTATAGTAGACTTAATTTGGTAGATGGACCGGCGTTCACCCGGTTCTAAATCGTATGAGGGTTTATTGATTGTTTTGTTAGGGAATAGCACCACTATACTTCCCTGATCATGAGCAGTATTTGCTTGTCTGTGCCGTCATCGTTAATGATAGTTTTAGAGTTAATGTGTAAGCGGTTGAACTCTCTGTTTCCCTTATCTATCAAATATTCCCTATTTAATACTTTAGAATTCACAAGCACATTTCTTAGGTCATTTTTTATTTCATCACTACTCCAAAATGGATGGTCCAGTTGCTGAAGTTTGGAACCTTTTGGAAAGGGCTCTGCCAACTGAAAGAGTTTGTAAAAAGGCTCATTTGTCTTTACTATTTTAAGACTCGAGTCCAGGATGATAAGACCACTTTGTACGGACTCAAATAAACTCTCCAGTAGTTCGGATGTGCTGAGCAGGTAGCGTTCCAGCTGCTTTTGGGCATGGATGTTATGAATGATCTTTACAATGCAGGTTGAGTCGTCGATCTTAGCCAGGATGGATTCACCGGTTATCCAAATAGGTGTGCCGTCTTTATGAACCAGGTAGTTTTCATCGCTGGTAGAACCTTCTCTATGGGTTTGATTGAGCTCGATTTCAGGCAAACGGATTAACTGGTCTTTTTGAAGGAACAGGGTGCGGGTGTGTTTTGATTTCAACTCCTCATTCGTGTAACCAAAGGCTGTTGTAAAGGCCCCATTCACCTGTTGAATAATTCCATTCTCATCCATGATGACGATGCCATTTGCTTTGGCATTGTTGAATATGGCATCAAATAGCTGCTGTGTTTTGGTTACGGGTGGATGCTCAGCCTTTTGATCAAGCATCGCAGCCATAACCGAAAGGATGAGGCCTTGTTGCTCAGTAACGGAATCAGCAGTTGTTGACTGTCCTTGCTGGAGGTTAACCACTATGTTTCCGGAAGGCACAATATGGTGCAAGGCCGAATCGGGAAATGTAATGTGAAGCGAGGCATCTACCTTTTGCACTTGTGCGTTGTAGGAGCTGTCTTTATAAGAAAAAGGAATCTGCTTTATTTCTGCCATAGCATAAAAGTTTATCAACGTGAACCAAACTGGTTGAACCGACTGCTATGGTTATTACTTAAAAGGTAAAGTAGGGAAAGAATAACAGGAAGAACAAAAAGAATACAGGCAAGGTAAGCTTATATAGTTAGTTTATAAGTTAAAAGGCATCAGGATGGAGCTAAAGACGTAAATAAAACAACATGTACTCATCTGTGGCATGGAGGACATCATCAATGAAGTATGCCGAGCTATTGCTTACATGTAGAATCTGACAATAGCAGCTAAACAAATTAACTTGCTGCACAAATAGTAAACATGGATGGAACCGTTAGAGCGAATATCAAACCTGGTATGTTGGTGGCTATCATTTTAAAAAAGGACCAGCGAACGGGTGTTCTTACGGAAGGGATTGTAAAGGATATCCTGACCAGTGCACCTAAGCATCATCGAGGTATAAAAGTACGGCTGGAGGATGGACAGATAGGAAGGGTGCAGGAAATTTTCGAAGATGAGTAGAGTCCGGTACCAATTAGAATGCTGTTCAACTAAAGACTAGCTAGCCTGAATCACTGCCTGTATTCGGATAACGATGAGTAAACCGGTAGCTTATGTTGTATGGAATATGAGCATTTGGCGCATCAAACAAAAAAGTGAAAAATGAAGCTGTACGTTTTAAGCCTCTCAATTTTTTGGTTGTCTTTTTCATGCCATCCTTCCAGCCACCAACAAATGGAAACTCAACAAGTGAATGACGACACCCTATTGAAAATGCTTGTTTATGGGCTTCCAAACTTTGAAAGAGAAAATGCACAAAATATTGTTGCAAAAAAGTATGGGTTTAGTTTCTATCCGGTTGCCGGGTGTTTGGTATCGCAGGAGTTGATAGACAGTACTGCAAAAGAAAACAATATTGTACGTGGAGTTTTAATAAAGAAGTATGGAAAAGATTTCTGGAGCCGGTTTGAAAAAGAGGTTAACAAAGAACAAAAGCAACAAGAAAAAGTAATAAAGATTCTTTCAAAACAACCTTTCCTGCAGGCATTAGAACAGCAATTAAACAAGGATGGGAATGGCATCAATTATTATCTCGAACCGACAGGCAATTTGAATGAATATGACGCTAATATTTATGGGTGGGGAGTATATAACAATACATCAGCAAGAGTTAGTTTTTATCGACTTAAAGTGAATTTAAAGTCACAAGTTGTCTCTATTGCAGACAAAATAATTCGTCCGCTTTAATTGGCGATCAGGGCCTTGTCAGGGTCGATCATAGTCTTTGTCTAAAGTGTGAATTCGAGAACCCTTGAGTCAATCTGACCTTAACTAGTTTAATTAATTACCTCAACTCCAATTCTTATCCGGCACTTTATTCAACCGTTTGGCTGCATCTATTACATCCTGTAATTCTACGGGATCACTGAAAGGATCTTCGTCCAGCTCTGTCACCCGGTTCAATTCTTTCTGCCAGCGGCGCAACTCGGCTATGTACGAGTCGCAGTCAACCCTCGTAAGCGTATCGCCAACAGGTAGTACATCACACAGTCCATTCTTCAGCCATTGGCCGGTGTGCCAGTCGGGCATTTCTACAGCCGGGAAAAGGCAAACACCATGAAGGTCCATTCCTGCTTCTACTGCTGCCAGCGATTCATCCATTACATCCCGGAGCCAGTCCTCCCGGCCCTCGTTCATGCCACTGGTTTCGCCAATGATCATGGGCCGGCGGTAACGGTCCCATACTATTTTCAATAAGTCATGCAGGGGTTTTATCCGGTCATCATCCGGTGGTAATGCCTGGTGCGGCCCCTGCTCGCGGTATTCCATTTGGCCAAAGGAATAATTATTGGCGCCAACAATGTCCAGTATCTCCGGAGAGCCGCCTAATTCCGGGTGTTCTTTGCCGGATAGAATGTCCCAGGCCAGGAAAGTATCAACGTAGGTTTCATGCCAGGCGGCCTGCTGTTGGTCTGGCCGGTCTCGTGGCGCCACCACCTGCACCAGCGGATCAATGTTTACCATCCTGGCTTCCGGTTCCACTTCTCTTATCGCTTTTATTCCGGCAATGGCTGCTTTACATAAGGCCAACCTCAGCCTGTAGCGATCGTCTCTGGTGTTTCGATAAGGCGCCACCCAGCCCCACTCGCCACCGCAGAATGAGAAGAAGGTGATTTCATTGATGGGAGTAAAAAAATACGGCCCTCTCAACCTGGGGATCACATAGGCTGCTGCCGCTTTACAATAGGCTGCAAAGCGATGCGTAAATTCTCCTGTGAAGGGGTCAAGGTCGTCGGGATAGCCATAATGGCAAAGATCCCAGATGGGTAAGATCTTTTGCTCATTCATGGCTTTTATCATCGGGTCAATGCTAGAGAAATCATACTTGCCGCCTTTATCAACCAGTGGCCAGGGAATGCCTTCACGGGAAACAGCAATTCCCAAACGCCTGAGCAGTTTGTAATCGGCATCCACAAACTGGTCGTGTTGGGTTTCTGCTATCAAGTTACGTCGTCCTTTGTCCTTCCACAAAAACGTGGAGCACTCAAAGCCTGAGATAAAAAACGTAGGAAAGATGCCGGGCTTGTTAGCCATAGTTGTTGTTTAAAGGGAGAAGCTTTCTCTGTGTGCAGATTAATAACTGAAGGTTCTTATGCAGCAACCATGCCCCTGGTTATTGTTCTTAGCTGGATGATGAAGGAACACCATTTCAGGTATAGCTCCACCGGCAGCAATTTTCAAATGACTTCTCCCAGTTTACTCCATATCTACTCCATACCTAAGGAATACTTACGGCATACTTAAAGGCATGGAGTTGCCCAAAAACAGCATTATGTTAAGTAGCCTCAGCCCGGCGTCAGAGAAGCATCTCTACCGCTCATGGTAAAAGAGCAAACAGGATTTGAAAACGGCTAACTTCAGGTACAAATGCAAAACGGAGAACGTATGGCAATCAAAACAATCCTTTCTACGGTGTTCTTTTTAGTAACCACGTTTTGTTGCGGTCAGGAATCCCCGGTAGCTACCACACCCCAGCAAGCGATCACCTTCTTCTTCGATGGCCTTTCAGAGCTCAACGATAACAAGATCCGTAAGCATGTAACAACTGATTTCCTGCTTCTGGAAAACGGGCATGTATGGAACACGGATTCGTTGATTAATGCAATGGGTCGCAGAAAAGGCATGGACTTTAAACGTATCAATACCTTCCGTTACATTCGCACCGAAGAAAAAGCCGGAACAGCGATACTAGCGTATCACAACCGGGCCGACATTACCCTTAGCGGAAACCCCATAGTAGTAGAATGGCTCGAAAGTGCACAACTTGTAAAGGAGGGCAATAGTTGGAAGATCAAACTCCTCCATTCTACGAGGCTGCCACCTGAGAAGAAGTAATGATCTTATTTGCTGTCCATCCCAAAACACTAACTTGTCCTTTCCCCTCCCGCACCACCCCTTTGCTTTTTATGAACGAACACTTCAATGATGCTATTCGCAATATAGTTAAAGGCGATACCCGCCTGGCAGAAAGCTTCTTTCGTCGTCCCGGCGGCAGACGTTACCTCGAAAACCTTTCGCTCATTCTTATCAACACCCTGGTGCCGCATTCAACCGAAAAAGAAGAGATGTACCTCGGCTTTGTTCAGGTGCTGGATCATATGGAGGATCGCATCCTGCGTCAGTGGGAAGGACATGAAATATTGGAAGAGGCGTTGCACAATTCAACCGAAGACTAACCTGTACATGTAACCTTCCTCCGCAATGAATGCCAACCACAAAACAACCAGCAAGTTCCTAAGCCTTATTCTTCGGCATAAACCCGGCACCATTGGCCTTACATTAGACCACAACGGTTGGGCCTCTACAGAAGAATTGCTGGCTAAACTGGCTGAAAGTGGGCATGCCACAACAATTGAAGAACTGAAAGCCATCGTTGACAACAACGATAAGAAACGCTTTGCTTTTTATGAAGATTATACCCGCATCAGGGCTAACCAGGGGCACTCTGTTGAAATAGATCTGGCACTGCAGACAGCAATACCGCCGGATGTTTTATATCACGGCACAGCCACCCGAAATATGGATTCCATTAAACAACACGGTTTAATAAAAGGCAGCCGCCATCATGTTCATTTATCTGCCGATACAGAAACAGCAAAGAGGGTAGGCATGCGATACGGCCACCCTGTGGTATTAATGATTAATGCAAAGAAAATGCATGAAGAGGGTATGGCATTTTATCAATCGCAGAATGGTGTTTGGTTAACAGAGAGTGTATTGCCTGAGTTTATACGTTTTGAGGTATAGTATTTTAGGTGCACAACAATCAATCAGTTTTTTGCACTTCAATTCCAATTCTTATCGGCACTCTATTCAATCGTTTGCTACATCAATCACATCTGTAATTCTACGGGGTCGCTGAAAAGGAGCTGCGTCCGCTTCTGTTACGCGGTTCAGTTCTTTTCCAACAAAAAAATGCAGCCATAACAGCTGCATTTTTTGTTACTCTATGCTTATTAATCACCAGCCCGGGTTTTGCCGAAGATTTGGGTTAACGCCTATATCATTCGATGGTATGCCCCATGTAAATTTGTTGTGATCGGCAGGGATAGACAAGCTTGTATACCCGGTACCCACCGTTAGGAAATTGGTATTTTGCGGAGCCGTTCTTGCAAAGCCTTCATGCCATCTTTTGAGATCCCATAACCTGAAGCCTTCGAAGGCTAACTCCCGGAATCTTTCTTCCTTCACTTCTGCAAACAAGGTATTACCGGTTAAACCTGTTAATGCAGTTAATCCCCTGGCTGTTCGTAATGTATTCAATTTTGCCAGGGCATCCGCATCATCCGTTCCTGAAGCGGAACGGGCACCGGCTTCAGCCGAAATGAGGTACATTTCTGCAATGCGCAAAAACTTTGGCGCATGCTGGTAATTGGTAGTAGTTGCCGTAAATAATGCCGGGTTGCCGGGAAACTTATTTACCAGTACCAGGTTGCCCGAGCCTGTAGTGAAGGTTACAGGCTTTGTGGCAAAAAATACAGGCTTTCTTAAATCCGTTGCTCCATATTTTTCCACCACCCAGGTAGAAGGAACAAAATCGGGGCGAAACAAGGTATCGTTGGTGCGGAAGCCCAGGTAGATGGCGCCATTGGTAGCCGCCTGCTCCGTAGTGTTGGCTACAAAAAGCTGCATAATATCTTCCTGTTTGGCATCGGTATGCCAATAGGATTGGATTCCGGCTGCTGTGGTATATAACGGGTATTTATTGGTTGCAATCACCGCATCCGCAGCCGCTTTTGCACCAGCCCAATCCTGCATATGCAATCTTACTCTTGCTTCTAAAGCATTCACCGCATCTATTGTAAAACGCACCGATCCGGGCACACCAGTCACGGCTGCCAGTTTGGTTTTTGCCTGGGCCAGATCAGCCAGGATTTGGTCGTACACCGCTTTTACAGAAGCCCTTGCAGGCATCTCAAATACATCAAATGTTAGTACCAGGGGAACACCGGGATCATTTGCTGCTGTACCGGGTTCAAAAGGTTTGGCATAACGCATTACCAGTTCATGATAATAGTAGGCTCTTACCGCATAAGCATCACCTTTATACCTGTCCATTTCTGCGGTTTCAGCGGCATTGGCAGGACTGATCTTTTCAAAACCAGCCAGCATGATATTAACATTAATGATACCGCGGTAATATCCCGACCAAATGGAATTGATATTGCTTTCGGTGGCTTCAAATCCTTCCCAACGATGCGGAAAACCATTCCGGTTACCAAAGTCAATTGTAGCATTCAACTGGTCGCCCTGTACGTCCTGGGTATATTGATAGATGCCATAGAACCTTCCTCTTAGCAGTCCGTACAAACCCGTATTCCAGGTCTTTGCATCTCTCACACTTTGAAATGACTGGCTCAGTGATATGTTACTGGTGGGAAATTTCTCCAGGTTTTCTTTTTTGCAGGAAGCCATGAAAAGTCCAAACAATCCGATGGCTATATAATTTAATTTCAGTTTCATTTTAATATTTTATGATGACAACTCGTAATCTTTATTAAAAAGTAATATCAAGACCTACAGCCAACTGCTTTGTATTAGGGTTGGTACCCAAACCAATATTCGAATCCACTTCAGGATCGGGACCTGTATACTTTGTCCAGGTCAGAAGATTTCTACCGGTGAGATAAAATTTAGCAGCTTTTACAACGGTTGTTCTGGCCAGTATTTTCTGCGGAAGGTTATATCCAAATGTGAGGGCCTTCAACCTGGTAAAAGAAGCATCTTCAATTAACCTGTCGTCAAACTGTGTCCAGTTGGTTACACCCACTCTTGGAAAACGGGCAATATCACCGGGTCTTTTCCAAAAATCATTAACCGTAGAAAATTGGTTATAACCGGTGAATACCCTTGGGTTTTCGAAGAAATACCGGTCATTGTTGATCATGTATTTTCCTCTGGAGAAACTGAAATCTGCACTCATAAAGAATCCATTGAAACCGGCTGTGGTGCCAAATCCACCATTAAGCGGAGGATTACGTCTAATACCTGTGTTTTGTTCCAGTGTGGCGGCTGAAAAAGCAGTAGTCACTGCCGAGGGGTCTTTACGGGTTTCCATGATCTTTGAGCCCGGTACAAACCATTCCGGATTACCTGTTTGGGGGTTAACGCCGGCAAACAAAGGATAACTAAACGAAAGAGGCTTTCCAACAGCCACCAGAACACCGGTATTGGGGATGATCCAGTAGTCTTTGTTTTGGAATATCTCGGTTACCTTGTCTTTATTATAATTGAGATTGAAATAAGGGGTGATGTAAGCCTTCTTTGATTTTAAAACATCAGCATCGAAAGCGAAATCAATAACTGTATTCTTTAATGAACCTACGTTTTGTGTATTGGAGGCAAACCCCGAAGTAAACGGATACGGAACGGAGAACAACATATCTTCTGTGATACGATTGTAAAATTCTATATTAAAACGAGCCCTGTTCCATAAACTAAAATTGGTTCCTATGGTTAGCTTAAGCTGCTTTTCCCAGCCTAACTCCGGGTTGCCGGGTTGCGAGATGCCGAAGCCACCTGAACCTGCGTAGGATATTGTACCCACCAACGCCTGGCTTAAATAATTTCCAATAGATGAATTGCCCTGGGTTCCATAACTCACTTTCAAATTCAGGTCACTAAGCCATTTTAGATCGTTAAAAAAAGCAGCCTGTTTTGCTTTCCACATACCACCAATGGCCCAGAAGTTCGCTTTTCTGTTATTGACGCCAAAACGGGATGATTGATCCTGGCGGAAAGAACCGTCAAAAAAATACCTGTTCCGGAAACTGTATTCTAACCGGCTGAAATACGATAAGTACGAAAACTCTGCTTTAGACGATCCAGCAGTAAAACCGGCAGTTCCCTGGTTTAACAAAATTAACCGATCATCAGACTGGCCGGTAGAACCCGCATTGAATGCAGTAGTCACATCATCAATAAACTCATGTCCCAGCAGTGCTGTAAAACTATGATCAGCCCCTAAACCAAATTTATATTCGCCGGTATTCGTTATCGTTCTTGACACGCCCCTGGTAAAAGCTTCGTTTGATGCGCCGCTGAAGGTGTTATTAAAAGAAGGCAAGGTTCCGGATGTGGTGGTCAGGTCGTAAAATTCAATGCCTGCCTGGGTCTTTAGCGTTAACCCTTTTATCGGAGTGATGCTGATATTTCCGGAAGGATTGAATTGGATATTACTTGTTTCGCCATATACTTTTTCCTCCAGATACCTCGGAGAATTGGAGCCCCAGCCCGGAATGGTACCATAGTATTGTTTTCCGGTTGCCGGGTCAATTGGTGAAAACCACGGTGGTGCCAGTAATCCCAAGCCCCTGCCTAAGCTGTTTGAATTGTAGGGATTTGTTTCCCGTTTGTCGCTACCGAAAAAGATATTGCCTCCAAACCGCAGCCAGTTATTCACCTGAGAAGCAATGTTTGAACGCAGGGTATATCTCTTAAAGCCAGATCTATAGGCCAGGCCTTCCTGTTTAAAGTAACCACCTGATATAAAGTAAGAGGTTTTGCCGCCGCCACCTGAAACGGACAGGTCTACCTGGTTGGTTGGCGTATTGTCTTTGTAAAACGCATTCACCCATTTATAATCGTTTGGATACTGTGTAAGGGTGGCATCCATCTGAGCCTGAGTTCTATAACCGGAAGCCACAAAAAAATCAGACAATTGTTTTGCATTCATGAAGCGGTTAAAAAACTCGGTATTTGCTAAACTTGATCGTGCATGCTGTGTTTGCAACGTGACCGTGGCAGGCCTGTTTGCCGATCCCCGCTTTGTGTTTATAATAATAACGCCATTTGCTGCACGGGAACCGTAAATAGATGTTGCCGACGCATCTTTCAATATAGAGATGCTTTCAAAGTCGTTTGGATTTAGACTAATAATAGTACTTGGATTGACCGGAATGCCATCCATAACATATAATGGTGTTGAGCTGGCGCCCAAAGACCCCACACCATGCAGTCTTAAAGACGACAATTGAGAAGGTTCTCCGCTTGAAGTAAACACCTGCAAACCTGCTACCTTGCCTTGCAATGCATCAAAGGCATTAGCTGCCGGCCGGTCCTGTACTTTTTCTGCGTTCACAGTGGTAACTGAACCCACTACCGACGAGACTTTTCTTCCTGTTCCATATCCGACTACAACAACTTCCTCCATAGACGTCTCAGAAGATTTCAATGAAATATTTACAACACTATTGGAACCAATAGCTACCTCTGATGCTTCAAAGCTGAGGGAGGAAACAACCAATGTTTTTGCATTAGCCGGCAGGGATAAAGTGAATTCGCCTGCAGCATTTGTAGTCGTTCCAACATTTGATCCTTTTACAATTACTGAAGCATTGGCCACAGGAGCATTCTTCTCATCTGTCACACGGCCGGTAATAGACCGGGACTGGGCTCCGGCATGAGTGACCACAAAAAGGGTACATACAAGAAGGTAAAAAAGTTTTCTCATTTTAATTGTTTTGAAGTTTCTGACTTATTCATCGATTTTATAATTCACCTACCTCTATTTAATGGACTCCCTTGGTAGTAGTTTGGTGATCCATATCCTGCACTTCAGCAGGGGTTACTGATTTAGGATCGTGAATATTGGATATTGTTTTTCTCTAAGCTTCCAGGGAGAGCTTTCAAATCAAAGAGGGATTATAAAATTTGTGCAATGCTTATGATAGACTATGTAAATTATATAGACGCTGCCAAGGGATATACCTCAAATGGACAAACAGAAATTTTACTGTACGGAAACTTTATTTTGGTACGTTAACCGGACGAAATAGGATTTTCAAGGACGTATTTTGTAGCAGTCTGAATGTTCCTATCTAAACTGAGATCGTTACTGTTCCAATACTAGATTATGTAAATAGAAGTTTGATGAACGAACATTTCAATGATGCTATTCGCAACATAGTTAAAGGCGATACCCGCCTGGCAGAAAGCTTCTTTCGGCGCCTGGTGGCAGGTGTTATCTCAAGAATCTTTCACTGATTCCTATCAATACTATCGTGCCGCATTCTGCTGAAAAAGAGGAAACATATCTTGGCGTTGTACAAGTGCTTGATCACATGGAAGATCGAACTATATGTCAATGCGAAGGAGAAGAAATACTGGAAGAAGCATTGCATCGTTCAGCTGAAGAAGAGTAGTCAAAAAGGTAGGTCTAGTAGCTTTGCTTTTTACCCTGCGTTAGGCCGCCATTTCAAAAAGGAGTTTATTCCTAAAAGACATTTTCTATCAATTCATTACTTGTCCTTTTTCTCCAGCAACTTTCCCGGTTGCCTCATAGCATCTATATAGGTTGTTGTCGAAATGCCCGGACGGTTCAGGTCTTTTTTCATCAATCGGTCATGAAAAACAATATCCATAAAAGGCACCACCTTTTCTATATATTGTCCGTTTGGCTTCCGTTCTTCTTGTCTGATGCTGCCTGTTTCATAATAGTTTACAGTATATCTGTATTTAGACAGATCCGCATATTTAGGATCCTCCAGGTCTTTCTTACCTATCAATTCAAATGGTCCGGTATAAGTACCACTGAAAGCAGTCTGTAAATTTCGATTATACATCTTCTGCATAATTCCTTTTTCGGCCTTCATAACCAGTATGGTGTAGGTTTTAATGCTATCAGGTAATGAACCAGGGTTTTGAGCCATGGAGGCGGCAGTTACTAAAAGCAGGGCCAGCAGAGTAGTCAGTTTCATGTTTTTCATTTAGTTAAGATAAAAAAGCAGAGCATACACAGGTACTGCTGTAGCGGATGACTATAGTTAGGCATTAAGTACAATCCCAATTGTATAGCACTTTTGAAAAATCCTTCCGCTTCAGGTCATCGGGGTGAATAAAGAAATTGCCTACACCCACATCGCCCCAGCAGATATGAGGCAGCTGCGAATCGATCTGCAACAGCAGGATGTAATCTTTGTAGTCTGCCTTTCCCTCATCCCGCGGATCGTACTGGGTAAAATAAGCATACCCGCCCATCTTGTGTCCATTATCCGGATACAATTCGGTCACTTCTTTCTCAAGGGCTTGCCAGTATTCGGCAGTATGGCCTTCTTCCATAATCGCCTCTTCTTCCGGAAAACGTACATCAGAATAACTAAAGTAATCAGTGCCGGTAGCAAACTGCAAACCCATCTGCCTTTCTACAGGCAACGCACTTTCCTGTTGCTGTTGCTGCAGGAAATCAAAGTTATCCAGCTGAGTAGCTGTAGTGTCTTCAAAATACACTACTCTAAAATTGGTTTGAGTGGCAGGGCTATCAAAGTCGAGGCCGTGAACATCATCGTCGGCCAGGTAAAACTGCAGGATGCCTTTGCTAGGAAAACCTTCCAGCGGTGGTATTTGCGAAAAGTTTAGTTGAGCGAGTAAATACATGTACTTGCCATAGCCATCAACGGGGTAGGGTTTATTGGCTGGCCAGTAAGGCAGGCCACCAAACTTGCTATCAAAGAAAAACAGTTCATCAGATCGTGTAGCGGTTATACGTATGCAGGGCAAGGCATACGGTTGCAATTGCTCGAGCCACTTGACTAAGTTTGCAGAAGCCTCCTTACCATCCGACAACAGTACTTTCTGTTGCTTCTGTTGTTCTTGAACAGGCTCTTTCTTTTTTCGAAACAAATCCCATATACTCATGCATTGAAAATACAGCATCATCGGCTTCTCAACAACTACAGGGTGCGAAGCTTTTAGTTACGCTTCAGAACAAAGTGGAAACCATCAGTTGCTGATGCTTCCCTTTAACAGGGAGATAGTAATAAACGGAACACCGAGGCTTGCTAAACCACAACCAAAACGCCGTACCTTCAACACCGTAACCGTTGGCTATGCTTATCACCCTTGAGGAAAAACTGCTCTTTTCCGCTCTTGACAATCACCCCGAACCAATTGTGCTGCACACACCTGTGTTTGCACAGGATGCTGATACCATCACCGATTTTACGCTTGCTTATTTCAATACATCCGCTACCCAACAAGCGGCTTTGCCTTATGCCTTAATGAAAGGTCAAAAGGTAAGTGAGCTATCAAGCTATAGCGACGAAGGAAGAAGAAAACTCTTTCAGCAATTACTTGAGGTTTATACATCGGGCACCGACATGCAGGTTACCTATTACAACGAGATGCTCGATATCCACTTTGAAGTACGTCGCCGCAAAATAGATGGTGCGGTTCTTTCCATCACCAAAAACATCAATGCAGAGATAAAGGAACGACTGGAGAAACAGGCGCAACAGGACATGGTGAACCTGATGCTTCATAATTCTCTTAACGGGTGGTATGTGTTGGATGTAGTGTTAGATGCGGAAGGCGGAGTGGCTGATTTCATTTTCACCCGTGTCAACAGCCAGTTCTTAAAACTCAGTGGACTAACCGAAGAAGCGGTAGTGGGCAAACGTTTTTTACAACTCTTCCCTGCAACAAAAGACATTGGGTCTTTCGATCGGTATAAACAGGTTTATCTAACGGGCATTCCCGATCGCAGACAGTCACATTACAAGGCAGGCGATTTTGATACGTGGTACGACAGCGTTGCTGCCAAACTGGGTGAGAAATCGCTGCTCATCACTTTTGCCGACATCACGGAGATCAAGGTAAAAGGACAGGAGATTGAAACGAAGAACTACATTCTCGACAACATCTTCACACATTCATCTAATGGAATTTCATTTGGCAAAGTAATACGGGATGCCGAAGGAGTGATCATTGATGGTATGCCCATCATGGCTAATGAAGCGGCCTTCAGGCTAACAGGCATTCCAAAAGAGTTGTATCTATCCAAAACCTCCGCTGAACTTGAACCAAATATTGTTAACACGCCTTATTTCCAAAAGATCATCCATACAATGGAAACCGGCGAGCCTTCCATTGTAGAATACCAATTGGAATCAACAGGCCGCTGGCTCGAAATATCGTTATCCCGCATGGATAGAGATCACCTCATCATCATCTTTACCGATGTAACCGAAATAAAAGAAACACAGATACAAAAAGAGCTGCTGATAGAAGAGCTAAAACGTACCAATGCAGCGCTGGAAGAATTTACAAGAGCAGCGTCCCACGATCTGAAAGAACCCATTCGCAAAGTGCACTTCTTTACACAACGACTGCATGATAAACTGGAGCAGAAGATAACAGAAGAAGAAACGGGCCTGATAGAAAAAGTAAAGACCGCAACAAAACGAATGTTATTGCTGATAGAAGACTTGCTTTCCTATTCTGACACCAGCTACGGCACACACGAACCGGAAGAGATTGATCTAAACGAAAAGCTATCGCATGTACTCACAGACCTGGAACTGGTAGTGCAGGAAAAATGTGCAACGATACATGTGGGTGACCTACCTGTAATAAAAGGTTACAGAAGACAACTGGCCCAGCTCTTTCAAAACCTTATTGGCAATGCATTAAAGTACACCAGACCCGGGGAGCCGCCTGTTATTTCAGTAACAGCAAAAGAAGTATGCAAAGAAGACCTGCCTCCTCATTTTACACCAGTCTTCGAACAGTATTATCTTGTACAAATACAGGACAACGGCATCGGTTTCGACCAGCAACATGCTGACAGGATCTTCAATGTATTCACTCGCTTGCATGGCAAAGACCAGTATGCAGGCACCGGCATTGGCCTTTCTATTGTAAAAAGAGTGGTTGAAAACCACCGGGGCTTTGTATGGGCCACGAGCGAAGAAGGCAAAGGCGCCACATTCAATGTGCTGCTACCACGCATTGAAAACGAATAGCTATCATAAGCCTTTCTTACTTGCTGCTTACTACACCGAAAGCTTTCTATCTCTTGCTGTCATTTGCCACTGTTCTTTCATTCTTACGTTCTCAATCACATAGGCAGTATCATACAAAGCACAGGTAGGACAAACATGAAACGGCATGCCATACAGCACATCGCCAACCATGTATTCATCTAAACCAGGCGTTTCTAATACCAGGTGTTCTTCGCTTTGGCCAATTGGTACCAGGCCAACGGCATTAAGAAAATGTACACGACGGTTTAACGGGTTCTCTGCCGCGACAGATTTGTGGCCCAGGTCAACACAGGTGGTCTTTTCATTTACATTAGATATCACACGGCTGATCACCAGAGCCGCTGATAAAAAACCCATATCTGTAAAACTATCGCTGTAGCTTTTATCCCAGTATACAAAAGTGCCGGGGCTGCACTCTACTCCGCTTCTAGCTGCATGCATTGGAAATGTAGGCGAACCACCCAATACTATCACCGGCTGTAAAAGCCCTAAGCTCTCTAACTGCTCTTGCACTTTTTCCAGCTTGCCGAATGCTTCATCGGCTTTCTGTCCTCGTATAGTAATGTCCGTATCATTAATGTGTCCGTCATAACCATGAAGGCCAACTATGTTTAGCCCAACCAACTCACTAGAGGCAAGAAATAATTTCGCTGCCTCGTCCGGTTTTACACCGGTTCGGTTCATACCAATATTGATATCAATAAATACATCTAACGTAATTCCGCGGGAGGTAGATTCTTTAGCCAGTTGGCTTGCGTTAACTACGGAGTCAATCAGGCAGGAAAAGCGAGTATCCGGAAACTTTTCTATCAGTGCAAGCAACCTGCGGCTCTTAGGACCCGTTGGCGGATATGCCAGTAATACATCTGGTGCCCCGCATAAAGCCAGCATTTCTCCTTCGGTTATAGTAGCGCATTTAAACTTCGTAATTCCTGCATCCAGCATCAGCATTGTAGCTTGAGCCGATTTATGTGTCTTCACATGGGGCCGCAGCCGTGATACGTCTCCAACCATATTTATAGCGAGTGCAATATTGTGTTTTACTCGTTCGAGGTAAATCACTAATGCAGGTGAATCAATGTCATTCACATCATCGATGATATACCAGGGCTTAGTTTCAACAGGCATAAGAGTTTTCTAAAAAATGATTTTATGAGGAAACCAGTTAGTCTTCTTTTCTTTTCACAATTAAATACCAATCATGTTCTAAGGCGAGGTAGCCATATTCATAGCAAAAGAAGTAGACGTTTCCTTTTTTATTTGTATAGCTGTGTGTTATGTATTTAAAACTAAAGCCTTGTTGTAGCAGTTTTTCTTTAGTGGTTTTGGCCATCTCTTCTGCACCAAGTATTGCCTCTAAAATGCGGCGGTTCTTCACTAAGGCATTATTAATGTTTCTGACCACCGCACTATTTGCGGACTTCAATTGGTTGTTGTAAGCATTGCGGCAATAGTCGTTGCAAAACTTTTTATCAGCCCGGCCTTGCAAGGTCTTCTCGCAGGCAAGACATTTTTTAGCAACAGATGTCTGAAGCATCTCTTTTGTTTTTGACAAGATAATCAATCTATATCCGTGTACAAACGCTTATAAACGATTATAGCCGAAAGCATACGACTAAAAACCGGATACCGCTTTTTCGTAACCACATCTTTGTCCTGTCAATCGAATGGCGCCCTGGTTGGCTGAGATAACAAAATTTAAAACACGTAAAAAACAACGTTATGTACGCACTTAAAAACAAAGTTCAACTGATCGGTAATCTTGGTAACAAACCCGAAATCCGCACATTGGATGGTGGTAAGAAAATGGCTCGCTTCTCCGTGGCAACTAACGAAATCTATCGCAACGCTAAAGGCGAGAAAGTAACCGAAACCCAATGGCATAATCTTATCGCATGGGGCAAAGTAGCAGAGATTGCAGAGAAGTATTTAGACAAAGGCTCTGAAGTGGCTATTGAAGGAAAGCTTACCAACCGTAGTTACCAGGACAAAGAAGGCAATAAAAAATACATCACTGAAGTACAAGTGAATGAAGTGTTGATGCTGGGTGAGAAAGTATCCAAATAGTTATGTGGTGCTTCTGTCCGGTGGTGAGCAATCATCACCGGATTTGTTATGCACTTATGGAATAAAATCCTCTTAATTCATTGTTTGTAAACAGCGTTGCACGGGCATTTGGATTATTTTTATGGATACTGATTTCATGCAAAAATTCGATTCTTCCAATACATTATTTAAGATCGCTTCTGACCTGGTGAACCATACGTCAAGGCACATTTTTCTTACCGGTAAAGCAGGTACGGGAAAGACTACTTTTCTTAAGTATATAAAAGAAAGTTGTGCAAAGAAAATGGCTGTTGTGGCGCCTACTGGTGTAGCAGCAATTAACGCTGGTGGCGTTACTATTCACTCGTTTTTTCAATTGCCTTTGTCTCCTTTCATACCGGAGGTGAGGGGTTTTATGCCAGGTGGTGAAGAAGCGAGTAACAAACATACATTGCTCGGCAGATTGCGACTGAATAGCGAAAGAAGAAAGGTGTTGCAGGAACTCGAATTATTGGTTATTGATGAGATCAGTATGGTTCGTTGCGATGTGGTTGATGCCATTGATCTTGTGCTTCGTCATGTACGTCACAGGTATAATGAACGTTTTGGTGGAGTGCAGGTATTATTCATTGGCGATATGTTTCAATTGCCGCCTGTTGTAAAAGAACAGGAATGGAATCTTTTGCGTGATTATTACAATAGCCCGTACTTCTTCGATAGTCATGTGGTAAAGAAGGATCCACCTGTTTATATTGAATTCAATAAGATTTACCGGCAAACAGAGCAAAGCTTTATCAATTTGATGAATAAGGTTCGAAACAACCAGTTGGATGAGTTTGACCTGAAAGCACTTCATGAAAGATATCAACCCCAATTCTTCGATGGAAAAGAAGAAGGATATATTTTGTTAACTACCCATAATGAAAAGGCAAGAGAGATCAATGCCTCAGAATTAGGCAAGTTGCCGGGCAAATTGTTTACCTATAAGTCAGAAGTAAAGAATGACTTCCCAGCCACTGATTTTCCTGCAGAAGAAGTATTACAATTGAAAATGGGTGCCCAGGTTATGTTCATTAAGAACGACACAGAAAGCAAACGTTATTTCAATGGAAAGATTGGTCTTGTCACAGAGCTTGGCGAGGATACAATAAAGGTTCAATGTAAGGATGATCCTGATGCTATCGAGGTAGGTAAAGAAACATGGGAGAACATCCGCTATACATTAGACAAAGCAACAAGACAATTGAATGAAGATGTGTTAGGATCTTTTAGCCAATACCCTCTGCGGTTGGCTTGGGCTATTACCATTCACAAAAGCCAAGGTTTGACCTTTGAGAAAGCGGTAATCGATGCTGGTAAAGCTTTTGCACCGGGGCAGGTATATGTAGCCCTCAGCCGTTGCACTAACCTTGAGGGTTTGGTTTTGCATAGTCAGGTGCATCCCAATTCTTTTTATACCGATCCGCGCATCTTGCAATTTGTAAATAATGCTGCTTCATTAGAGCATTTGCAAAACGAATTGACAGCGGCTAAAAAAGCTTATCAGCAAAAAGCCTTTTCTGATCTGTTCAACTTCAATAAAGCTATCAATAGTGTAAAAGAGCTGCAAGCCTATTTGCTGCAACATCATTCTTCTTTTAATGCAGAAGCTATGGGCTGGATAGATGAGTTGTTGAATAAGCTGGTATCACTGCAAAGCACAGCCGAAAAGTTTCTGCCCCAGCTACAAAGGCTTTTTGCACTTACCGAAAAAGCCGAAGACAATCCGGAGCTGATTGAACGCATCAATGCTGCTGCTAAATGGTTTACAACCGAATTGAAGTTTGTCGTGGAATACATGCTACAGTCTCTTGCTATAACGGATAGCACCATGCATGCAAAAGAATACAACGACTTATTGAAAGAAGCCTATGCACAACTTTCATTTCACAATTACATGCTGCAAGGTTTCGGGGGCAAATTCGATATGGAAGTTTTTCACCGGAGGAAGAAAGCCTTTGTCGTTCCTTCTTTTGGCGTCAACACTTATGCAGGGGCTTCTGATAAAAAGGTTGACCTGGAACATCCTTCCTTGTTCTACCAGCTTAAAAAGTTGAGAGACCTGATTTGCTCTAAGAAGAAATTACCGATTTACATGGTAGCCAGCAGCAAAACGCTTGAAGAGATGGCTAACTATCTTCCTCAAACGCTTGAAGAACTAGAACAGATCTCTGGGTTTGGTAAGGCAAAGGTGGAATCATATGGAGTAGACTTCCTGCATATCATCAATGAGTATTCTGCTGAAAACAACCTTAGCTCTAACATCGAAGCCAAAGCTCCCAAAAGAAAACGTAAAGAGCCTAAAGCTGCAAAAACAGATACCAAGGCAGAAAGCTTCAACCTATATAAGGAGGGAAAATCTATTGCTGAAATAGCCCAACAAAGAAACTTGTCAGTACAAACGATTGAAGGTCATTTGGCATACTATGTTCAACAGGGAGAACTGAAAGTTGAGGAGTTGGTTAGTCGTGAAAAGATCGTTTTGATTGAACCGGTGGTAAAAGAGTTCGCAGCCAATTCACTTACAACCATAAAAGAAAAGCTAGGAAGCGATGTAAGTTTCGGGGAAATCCGCCTGGTTCTGGCGTCAGTTGAGCATCGAAAATCAGCGACCCATATAAACCATTAGGATTTGAACGTCAGCGGGATTGATCCCGGAAATACGGCTTGCTTGTCCAAGTGTCTTAGGTCTTACCCTGTTCAATTTTTCCCTTGCTTCTGAACCTAATGATATAATGCGTTGATAATCAAATTGTTCTGGAATTTCAAGATCTTCCAGCTGCCTCATTCTGGCTACGAGGTCCTTCTCTTTATCAATATAAACCTGGTACTTGGTCTGGATCTCTGCTTGTTCAATTGATTCCACATCAAATGGAGAGAGTAGCTCTTTCACTTTATTAACCTTAGTTTGAATGGCAGATAGCTCCACATTAGGCCGAAGAACAATCTTCTCCAGCTTCTGCTTCTCTGTGATAGAAGCACTGCCGATTTCTTCAAAGAACGGATTGATATCATCTGGAGCTATTGCTGTGGATGAAAGCAAAGACTTGATCTCTTCGACCTGGTTTCGCTTTTTCAGCACTCGTTGCATTCTATCTTCTGAGGCTAATCCTAGCCTGTAACTGATTTCAGTTAACCTCAGATCTGCATTATCCTGCCTTAGCAATGTTCTGAATTCTGCCCTTGAGGTGAACATCCGGTAAGGCTCTTGGTTACCCTTGCTGATCAAATCATCAATCAGTACACCGATGTAAGCTTCACTTCTTTTAAGAATTAGCGGTGCCTCGCCTTTTGTTTTGAGGTGGGCATTGATGCCAGCCATCAATCCTTGGCAAGCTGCTTCTTCATAACCTGTTGTACCATTAATCTGGCCCGCGAAGAACAGGTTCTCAATTCCCTTCGTTTCAAGTGAATATTGAAGCTGCGTAGGTGGGAAATAATCATACTCAATCGCATAGCCAGGTCGGAAGAACTTCACATTCTCAAAGCCGGGGACTTTTTTCAAGGCTTCATATTGAACATCTTCAGGCAAGGAGGTAGAAAACCCATTGACATAAATCTCAACCGTATCCCAACCCTCTGGCTCAACAAATAGTTGGTGCCGCTCTCTTTCAGCAAAGCGGTTAATCTTGTCTTCAATGCTTGGACAATACCTTGGCCCTACCCCTTCAATCTTTCCGGTAAACATAGGGCTGCGGTCAAAGCCAGTTTTCAAAAGCTCATGTACTTCTGTATTGGTGTAAGTGATCCAGCAGCTTCTTTGATGTTTAGGCTTTGGAACATCCAGATAAGAGAAGCCGCCGACCTCCTCGTCCCCTTTCTGCTCCTCCATTTTGGAGTAATCCAATGAACGGCCATCTACTCTTGGCGGCGTCCCGGTTTTCAGGCGGTCGCTTTCAAAACCTAAGCTTACCAGCTGCTCTGTAAGACCTTCTGCCGCTCTTTCCGCTACCCTTCCACCGCCAAGTCGCTTCTCTCCTATATGAATAACACCGTTCAGGAAGGTGCCATTCGTCAATACCACCGCCTTAGCTTTTATTTTATGCCCTAAACCGGTTACCACTCCTGTAGCCCTTCCGTTTTCTATAACCAATTCCCGCACCATGTCTTGATAGAAGCTAACCCGCTCAGTGCCCTCCAGCATCTCTCTCCACTTTTGAGCAAACAACATCCGGTCGTTTTGTGTTCTGGGGCTCCACATAGCTGGTCCTTTAGAGCGGTTCAGCATCCTGAACTGAATCATTGATAAGTCTGAAACAATACCAGAGTAACCGCCCATAGCATCTACCTCTCTTACAATCTGACCCTTTGCAATACCACCCATGGCAGGGTTACAGCTCATCTGGGCTATTGTCTGCATATTCATTGTAATCAACAGAACATTTGAGCCCATATTAGCTGCTGCTGCCGCTGCTTCACATCCGGCATGGCCAGCCCCCACAACAATTACATCGTACTCTTGAAACATAAGGCTGCAAATTTATTTCAATGTTCCACGGGGAACATGTTAAGATTTAAGTTGGTAAAGTTTCACGTGGAACAGTAGAGGCTCAACCATTTATTTTCCATTTGCCTCATCAGTGCAGAGTCTTTTTTTGACTTATCCTTATATCCGGCCAAATGAAGTGCTCCGTGGAAAATCACCCTGTGCAGTTCATCATTAAAAGAGGTAGAAAAGCTTCTGGCATTTTCTCTAACACGGTGGATACTTATATAAACATCTGATACAAGAGGTTGGTTTTTATCTGAAAGTTCAAATGTGATAATGTCAGTGAAAGTATCGTGATTGAGATGTTGCCTATTCAGGTCCAATAGGTACTCATCCGTACAGAAGATATAATTAATCGCCTCTACCCTTTTGCCTTGCTTTTTAAGCATGCTGGTAATGAAGTGTTTTAACCTGTTTCTTTCTGGAAAGAAAAAAGGGGCAACTAGATAATGAAACCGAACGGGCTGAACCTGCATATTTCAAAAATCGTAAACTCCTTGTTTCAGCTTGCTATAGCTTTGAAGTTTATGAGGTTATCGCAATTACGATCTGGGGAAAAAGGACGAATTAAAGAGTTCCAGAGCACAGAGCTTCAGCTTAAACTAATGGAGATGGGCTGCATACCTGGCGAGGAAGTTATTGTGGAGCAAATAGCACCGTTAGGTGATCCAATATCAGTGAAGGTTGCTGGCTACTCTTTAAGTCTTCGATTAAATGAAGCAGATCAAATAATCGTCGAGAAGTAAAAGATTGATAATCAATTATTTAATGCAAATAGGCTTATACTTTGGCTCCTTCAATCCTATTCACAACGGGCATTTGATCATTGCAAATCATATTTTGAATGAAACAGAATTGGATAAGATGTGGTTTGTGATATCTCCTCAAAACCCGTTCAAGCCTTCTTCCTCTTTATTAAACGAATACGATCGTTTGCACCTGGTACAAAAAGCAATTGAAGGAGATGATCGTTTAAGGGCAAGTGAAATAGAATTCTCTCTTCCAAAACCTTCCTATACAATTCACACCCTCACCTATCTGCGTGAAAAGTATCCCGATTATTCTTTTAAGATCATCATGGGCAGCGACAGCTTCCAAAATATTGAAAAATGGAAGAATGCGGATGTGCTGATACAGAATTATGAATTCATCATTTATAAACGTCCGGGTTTTGAGATCAAGAATTCCTTCGATGCTACAATTTATATTATGAATGCTCCACTGCTTGAAATTTCGGCTACCTATATACGTGAACTAATCAAAGAGGGCAAGTCTATTAAATATCTTGTACCACAAAATGTAGAAGAAGAAATTTTATCGCTGCGTTTCTACAAAAAATCAAACCAAAATACCAAGTAGCAGACAGGCTAACACAATTATTGGAGAAGCAATACGGGTAAATTGAAGGAGCAGAAAAGTGCTGATAATAACTACTACATTCAGCAGGCTTTCCATCTTAGCTTCTACCAGCGAAATATCCTTCATAATATAAAAAGTAGAAGCGATCATTATTCCAACTACTGCAGCGTTGATCCCTTCAAGTGATCTATAAACAGCTGCATATTTTTTCAGATTATTCCAGATAGGGAAAAAGAAAAGCACTAACAATACACTTGGAAGGAAAATAGCAATAGAGCCAATGATGCATCCAATGATTTGCATGGTTGTCCCTTGTTCTTTCAATGCCATTCCACCAGCAAAAGAAGCATATGAGAATACAGGGCCTGGCATAGCTCTAACAATTCCCATCCCTGTGGTCATATCATTTTTGTCAATACGAATAGCTCCTTCATCTCTTTTCTTTTTTAACTCTGGACGAACAGAGTATTGCTCATACATCATAGGAAGCAACACATTGCCACCGCCAAATACGAGGCTGCCCATACGATAAGTGTTCTCCAGTAAGTTGATCGGCTTTCTATTCGGCCAATCGTTTTTCCTGGCTGTTTCAGAAATAATACCTGCAATCAAAAACAAAGCAGCAAACAACCAGATATTACCCCACTTGATCTTCCTGGGTTTCGTTTCTATTTGGGGAATGCGTTTGCGACTAAGGTTGGTAACCACTCCACCCAATACAATCAGTGTTGGAAAGATCCACGGCGTTCTGAAAAGTAAATAGGTCATTACTGTGCAAAAGATCATAATAACCCAGGTAACAACATTACGGATAGAAATTCCAAAAGCCATTACGGATGCATAGGCCAGAAACCCTACCGCCATAGAAGAGATGAACTTAAATATATCCTTATGTAAAGATGTTTGATCGATATAGTGAAGCAAAAAAGAAAAAGCACCCATTAAAAAACAGGCTGGAGCAATCCATATGAGAAGCGTAACAATTGCCAATGGAAGCCCACCACGTTTATAACCAATCAAAGTAACAGTCTGGGTAGAAGATGCGCCGGGCAACAGATTGCAGAACGCATTGTATTCAAGCAATTCTTCTTTGGTAACATAAGGCGTTTTTTGAACAAAGGCCTTCATCATCATTGCAAAATGTGCCTGCGGACCACCAAATGCTGTGATGCTGTATAAAAATACATTTTTCAAAAAAGGTATGTGGCGATGCATCATAGCAACCTAAAAGTAGAAAAATAGAAGTGTTTTTAATCACTCATAAAAACAGTAAGTATATTTAGTTGTCAACAATCAAATTATGAAACACCTGATTATACTTCCATTGATTTTATTGGCAACAAATGTCGGTGCACAAAAAAAAGAAAGCCTGGATGGTTATTTCGAGAATGCTGTAAACAAAATAGAAAGTAAAACAATTGCATGGCGAAGGGATATCCATCAAAACCCAGAATTAGGAAACAGGGAAACAAGAACTGCTAAGTTAATAGCCGATCATTTGCGATCATTAAATATAGAAGTAAAAGAAGGAATTGCTAAAACAGGTGTGGTCGGAATATTAAGAACTGGCAAGCCCGGCCCTGTAATTGGTTTGCGAGCTGACATGGATGCACTACCTGTTGAAGAAAGGGTTGATCTTCCTTTCAAATCGAAAGTAAGGACGACCTTCAATGGACAAGAAGTTGGTGTAATGCATGCATGCGGACACGATACCCATGTGGCTATGTTAATGAGTGCCGCAGAAATATTTGCCGGAATGAAAGACAAATTAAAAGGGACTATTGTGTTTGTCTTTCAACCTGCAGAGGAAGGTCCGCCTAAAGGTGAAGAAGGCGGCGCACCGCTGATGGTAAAAGAAGGAGTGCTTGATAATCCCAAGATTGATGTGATGTTTGGCTTGCACATCAATGCACAATCGCCTGTTGGTCAAATCAAATACCGGGAAGAAGGAATGATGGCTGCATCGGATTGGTTTTATATAACTATCAAAGGAAAACAATCGCATGGTGCACAACCCTGGTTGAGTGTTGATCCGGTTGTTGTAGGAACACAGATCGTAAACGCATTGCAAACCATCGTTAGCCGGCAAACAGATCTTACAAAAAACGCTGCTGTTATTTCAACTACCATTTTCAATGGTGGTGTAAGAGAAAATATTATTCCTGAACAAGCTACAATAGGTGGAACTATAAGAACATTGGATACGGCGATGCAAAGAGATATCTGGCAGCGTATAGAACGCACTGCAAAGAACATTGCAGAAGCATCAGGTGCCACAGCTGAAGTAAAGATCTCCCCTATGACACTTGTTACTTATAACGATCCGCAGTTGACCCAAAAGATGTTGCCTTCTCTGCAAAAAGCAACTAACAATAATGTAGTAAGAATGAATGCAGTAATGGGAGCCGAAGATTTTTCTTTCTTTGCTGCAAAGGTTCCATCCCTGTACTTATACGTAGGCGGTATGCCCAAGGATAAGAAACCCGAACAAACAGCACCGCACCACACCCCTGATTTTTACATAGATGAAAACGGAATGAAAACCGGGGTGAAAGCATTGCTATACATGGTTACCGATTATATGAATGCCCCTATGACATCATCAACTAAAAAGCCTATTTAATGAGAATCATTTTTTCTGTCCTGATCTGTTGTTTTTGTTTTACAGCCATTGCTCAAAAGACCGATAAGAAGTTGCAACGGCAAGTTGAAGAACTTGTAAAGGGATTCAATGGTGATATCGGCATCTATATAAAAAACCTAAAAAACGGTAAAGTAGTATCTATCAATGCAGATACAGTGTTTCCAACTGCAAGCATAGTTAAAGTGCCAATATTGGTTGGGGTGATGGATAAGATGGCTAAAGGCGAACTCTCCTATCATCAAAGCTTGAAATACCGTGATAGATTGCTGTATGCAGGTGTTGATATTTTAGGATCTTTTAAAGACACGGAACGAATTGATCTGAGTAAAGTCCTGATGCTGATGATGACCACAAGCGACAACACTGCAAGCTTGTGGCTGCAAAGCTTAGCCGGAACGGGTACTCGCATAAATGAGATCATGGATGGCCTTGGACTAAAACACACAAAGGTGAACTCCAGAACACCAGGCAGAGAAGCAGCCCGATCGCAATATGGCTGGGGACAATCCACACCTAAAGAAATGGCAACGCTTATGGAGATGATTGTTGATGGAAAAGTAATCAGTGATTCTACCAGCAAAAGAATGATCCGTTTAATGGGCCGGAACTATTGGGATGAGGAAGGGATAGCTCCTATCCCGGTTGATGTTTTTATTGCCAGTAAGAATGGTGCAGTAAACGCAAGCCGTAGTGAACTGCTATTTGTAAATGGTCGTGGTGCAAGGTATATTTTCTCCGTTTTTACAAAGAACAACAAAGATCAAAGCTGGAATGAGAATAATGAGGCCTGGGTGTTGACAAGAAAATTATCGAAGCTGGTTTGGGAGTATTATGATTAGGCCTATTTAAACAACTGGTAAAAAAGCAAGCTCATTACATAAGCCAGCCCCGTCATGTATACAAACTGAATAACAGGCCATTTCCAGGTTCTGGTTTCCCTTCTCACTACAGCTAATGTGCTCATACACTGCATAGCAAAAAGATAAAACACCATAAGTGATAAACCCGTGGCTAGAGTAAACATGGGCGTACCATCTTCTTTTTTTGCTGCCTGCATCTTTTCTTTCAGCTTCAATCCTTCATCATCTTCGCCAACACTATATAAGGTTGCCATCGTGCCAACAAAAACTTCTCTTGCTGCAAACGATGTAATTAAAGCAATCCCTGTTCTCCAATCATAACCCAAAGGTTTGATGGCAGGCTCAATAGATTTACCGACGATCCCTGCATAAGAATTTTCAAGCTTTGCTGTGCCGTATTCATTCTCTATCTCTTCTGCGGACTTGATCTTTTCAAGCTTTGCCTGCTCATACCTTCTTTCAACTTCAGACATTCTATTGCCAGGACCAAAAGAACTTAAAGCCCAAAGGATCAAACTAATAACCATGATCACCTTACCGGCTTCCAAAACAAAAATCTTTGCCTTGCTTACCATAGTTTGAATTACGTTGTTCCAACGTGGTGTGCGGTAGGTAGGAAGTTCTAAAATGAAAAAACTCTTCTCTTTTATATTGATAAAAAACTTGGCGATATACGATATCAACAAAGCCATCACTAAACCAAGGAGATATAAGCCCATCATCACCAGGCCCTGCACACTTAAAAAACCAAGCAAGTAATTATTAGGAATAACAAGGCCAATAAGAATTGCATACACTGGTAATCGTGCAGAGCAACTCATTAATGGTGTGATCAAAATGGTAAGTAATCTTTCTTTTCTGTTTTCAATCGCTCGGGCACTCATGATAGCTGGCACTGCACAGGCAAATCCGCTGATCAGGGGCATTACACTCTTTCCATTCAAGCCAACGCTTCGCATTAATCTATCGGTGAGAAAACTAATTCTAGCCATGTAACCAGAGTCTTCCAATAAAGTGATCAGTCCAAACAGGATCATGATCTGGGGGACAAAAATGAGAATACCACCCAAGCCAGCCACTACACCATTGATTAATAAATCACTCCACCATGCTCCAGGTAACGAAGAAGACAACCATCCGCTTAAGGAAGAAAAGCCTGTATCAATCCAATCCATCGGGTACTGGGCTAACAGAAAAACAGATTGAAAGAGAAGGAACAATACACCTAACAAAATCAGGTAACCCCAACGGCGATGCAACAACACATTGTCCAGCTTATCTGTCATCAGCGTTTTTTGCATTGGGTCTGGCTCCGACACTGCCACCTGCATAATGTGTTTAATGCGGTGATAGCGTTGCAGGATTTCTGTTGCCTGTGTTTTGGTATGATTAAAATCGTGTTCCTGTTCGATGCTTTCAATCTTAGCCTGCAAATCGTTATCTAATTCAAACTGTTCATGATTGATGAGATAGTGAATGGCAGAATAATCACTGGCATCTGGAACAACTTTTTTAAGATCATCTATTGGCGCAAAAGCCAACTCCCTATTTTCAATGAAATCTCTTGCCGGAACTTTATAAAGATTGGAAGCGGTAAGTTCAATTGCTTTCTTTAATTGAGTAATGCCTTTTTGCTTTCGTGGGTTAACTGCCACAACAGGCACACCTAATTATCTTTCTAATTCATTCTGATCAATCTGGATGCCTTTCTTTTTTGCCAGGTCAGTCATGGTTAAGGCCACAACAACCGGCTTTTTCAGATCAATAATTTGCGAGCAAAACAGCAGGTTGCGTTTTAAATTATTAGCATCTACCACAATAACAAAAACATCAGCCTTTATTTCTTTATCCTGGTTCAATAGTACCTTGTAGCTAACCCATTCATCCAACCTTTTTGGATAAAGGCTGTATGTTCCGGGCAGATCAATAATATTTCCTGTTAAAGAATCTGAAATAGGCGTGAAGCCGGTTTTTTTATCAACCGTAACCCCTGGAAAGTTGCCTACTTTCTGATTGAGGCCGGTAAGGCAATTGAACAACGAACTTTTTCCGCTGTTCGGATTTCCCACTAACGCAATATGTATAATACGGTTATCCACTCTGTAGCGGCGCAAAGGTAGACAGCCTCATCTGCAAGCAGTTACGAGATTGGAAGTTTTACAGAAAGCTTAAGGAAAAATAAAAGCCCGAAAAACCGGGATTATCGTCTCTTTCACACTGCCTTTAAATACTTTTGCCATGCCCCAAAAACTTATCGTCGTGAAGCCTGTTTTTCTATCGTTTCTCCTTTCTGCTACATCCTTTGCTCAAGCCCAAAAAATTAAAAAAGAGGATAAACAACTGCTTGCTAATCTGCAACAACATGTGCAATACCTGGCCGATGATAAACTGGAAGGCCGCCGCACAGGGACAGCTGGTGAAAAACTGGCTGCAGAATATATAAGCAATGAGTTTAAAAAAATTGGATTGGTGCCGAAAGGAACCAGTGGATTTTATCAAAGCTTTGATGTGAACGAGGGAAAACAAATTAACCCTTCAACACATTTGATCATCAGCGATAACCAACTAAAACTAAATAAAGATTTCTTTCCGCTGGTGTATAGCCCCAACATCAGCATCGAGGCTTTACCATCTATGGCTTTGCAGGAGCCGGACATGCCCTGGTTTTATGATTTGAAGGAGTTAATAGAGGCAAACGCTTCCAACCCTCATTTTGATCTGTCTTCCGCACTAAAAAATAAAGCCCAGGAATTAAAGAAGAAAGGAGCAACAGCATTGTTTGTTTATAATTCCACTAACACAGAAGATGGTTTGCAATTCAATGCTAAAGAGAAATCGGAGCTTATTAATATTCCTGTAGTATATATTACAAAAGAAGCAGCAAAAAAATATTTGAGTGATGAATCAGCAACGCTGGATCTAAAACTGAAAGTAGATATCGGCGATAAAAAACGTACAGGCAATAATGTTGTTGGATATATTGATAACGGTGCACAAACTACAGTTGTGTTGGGTGCTCACTTCGATCACCTGGGTTATGGCGAAGATGGTAACTCAATGATCAGAAATGTTGCCAATCAAATACACAATGGTGCTGATGATAATGCCAGTGGCACTGCAGCATTGATTGAGCTGGCTCGAATGCTGAAAGCATCGAAGCTTACGAACAGCAACTATCTATTCATTGCATTCTCTGGTGAAGAATTGGGATTGTATGGCTCTAAGTTCTTTGTGGAAAATCCAACAATTGATCTGCGCCAAGTCAATTTCATGATCAATATGGATATGGTTGGCAGGTTGAATGATTCATCGAAGACAATAACAGTTGGTGGTTATGGTACTTCTCCTGTTTGGGGCGTTTTATATCATACAATAAGTAAGAAGTCTAGGTTGTATTCCGAAGGGTTGGCCTTTCGCTTTGATTCTAGCGGCACAGGTCCAAGCGATCATACATCATTCTACAGAAAAGACATTCCTGTGTTGTTCTACTTTACTGGCCTGCACACAGATTATCACAAACCTTCTGATGATTTTGATAAAGTCAATTACACGGGACAGATGCAAATTGTAAAACACATTTATAGTCTTATAGAAGCTACAGGGAAGGTAAAAACCAAACTGGTTTTCACTAAAACAAGAGAGCAGCAAACGACCACTACTGCAAGGTTCTCAGTTAGTCTGGGCATCATGCCTGATTATACTTTCAGTGGTAATGGTGTTCGGGTAGATGGAGTGACAGAAAACCGTCCCGCACAAAGAGTGGGGATTAAAGCAGGAGATATTATTACATCATTAGGTGAGCATAAAGTTTCATCGGTTGAAGGTTACATGCAGGCATTGAGCAAGTTCAAGAAAGGAGATAAAACAACTGTTTCTTACCAAAGAGGTAGCGAAACACTTTCAACTACTGTTGAGTTTTAGTATTTTACTGTCAACCACCAAACAACTATCTTATGAAACTCGTACTGGACACGAAAGACCTTACCGACGGCTTTTTTGAAGATACCAGGCTGCTTGGTATTCAGGCCCCAATGAAAGATTACCAGTTTTGCTGGCAACTAAATCAAATAACTGGCTACGATTTCCGTAATAACAGCGAGCTGGAAATTCAATTGAAGAAAAAGAACCGTCATTACTTTTTTGCCGTGTATGAATTTGCCGAACCGGCAACTTGCTTAAAGCATTATTTATACAATAACCAGTTCGATGGAGAATATCTTCTTCCCGAGTTCAAGCACCTATATTTTCTATGGTTGTTGAAAGATGATGTAGTGCCTGATGAAAAACTACAGGAGTTGATTCAATCGATAAGAACAGTGAATGGCGTACAGTTAGTAATTGAGCTGACAAACGAAAAGATCAAGAATAAAGAGCATCTTGTTTTCTAAAACCTTTAACTATGGCTTGGGAAGAAAAAGACAATACATTATACAGAAAATTTGAGTTCAAAGATTTCAGCGCAGCTTTTGCATTTATGACAAGAGTGGCTTTCGTTGCCGAAAAGATGGATCATCATCCGCGTTGGACAAATGTTTGGAACACGGTTGAGGTGTGGCTCAATACACATGATGCCGGAAATGTTGTAACCGATAAAGACAAAAAACTGGCCGACAAAATAGATGCCCTATTCTAATGCAGATCACAGATACAGTATTAATGGTTCGTCCGGCAGCGTTTTCTTTCAATGAAGAAACGGCTGCAAACAATTTCTTTCAACAACATACATCTGACTCATCGGAAGCGTTGCAACAAAAAGCATTAGCTGAATTTGATGCAATGGTTAGTGTTCTGAGAAAGCATGAGATCAATGTAATAGTTATTGATGATACACTGCAACCGGTAAAGCCCGATGCTATATTCCCAAACAATTGGTTTAGCACTAACAGTAAAGGAATTGTTTCAGTCTTTCCGATGTATGCGCCAAGCAGGCGGCTGGAGAAACGAGACGATATCATTCAATCATTCGCAGAGAGTTTTATTGTAAATGATGTGCAGGACTGGAGCGAGTTTGAAGCAGAGGCACAATACCTGGAAGGCACAGGCAGCATGGTGATGGATCATCAGAATAAGATTATTTATGCCTGTCTATCTCCACGTACACATAAAACAGTTGTTGAAAAATTTGCTGCAACAAATGGCTATCGAGCTATGACATTCACTGCACATGATTTAGAAGGAAGAGAAATCTATCATACTAATGTAATGATGTGCATCGGCGAAGGTTTTGCTGTGCTTTGTCCGAAAGCCATAACAGATCATGATGAAAGAGTGGCTGTGGCACAACTGCTGGAAATAACCGGGCATGAGAACATCTATATCACACACGAACAAATGAATGCCTTTGCTGGCAACATGCTTCACCTGAAAAATAAAAGCGGCGAAAAATTTATTGCACTAAGCCAGACAGCATTTGATTCATTGGAAGATGAAAAGAAAGAACGCCTTTCTAATTATGGCAAACTATTGCCAATGAATGTTTCTACCATTGAGCAAGTAGAAGGAGGAAGTGTGAGATGTATGATGGTAGAGATCTTTTTACAACCAAAGGGCTAAAGACTTACTTTACATAGATTACTTTTTCTTTTTTACCTAACATTTTACCGATAGGTTCCGAAACCAATTTGCTTTGTTGCAGGATTGATCGCACTTCTTCTACACTTTCTTCCGCAACTGCAATTAATAATCCTCCATTCGTTTGCGGATCAGGCAATAGATTAAAGGCTTCCATCACATTCACACCCCGTCCGACCGGGTCATCCGGGCGGGCTTTTTCAAACTGAACTTTAATGCTATAGCTATTCCAGTTTCGGAATGTAGCATCAGGAATGGTTCGCTGCTTCAAATATTCATTCAACGCATTGATCTTAGGAATGGCATTATAATTCAGTTCAGCACTTAATCCGCTGCCTTCAGCCATTTCAATTAAATGCCCAAGCAATCCAAAGCCCGTTACATCGGTCATAGCATGAACACCTTCTATGTTGCCAAGTTGTTCGCCGATTTTATTGAGTGTTGTTGTTTGGTCAATCAGTATTTTATAATGCTCTTCATTTAATACGGCTCTTTTTAATGCTGTAGATAAAACACCAATGCCAATTGGTTTAGTCAGGAAAAGAACATCACCTTCTTTAGCTGTATTATTTCTTTTTAGGTTTTTGATAGAGACATTGCCAGTCACCGCCAAACCAAAAATCGGATCTGTAGAATCGATTGTATGTCCACCGGCTAAAGGAATACCGGCTTCAGCACAAACTGCTCTTCCTCCCTCCAATACTTTTTGTGCTTCTTCAATTGGCAGTTTATCAATCGGCCAACCAAAAATCGCAATAGCCATTAATGGCCTTCCACCCATTGCATATACATCGCTGATAGCATTGGCGGCAGCAATCCTTCCAAAATCAAAGGCATCATCAACAATAGGAAGAAAAAAATCGGTTGTAGATATGATGGCAGTTTCATCGTTCAATTGATATACTGCTGCATCATCACTGCTTTCATTTCCAACAAGCAACTGATTAAAAGATGAAAGACTATTGGTTTGAACGATCTGTTGTAAAACTGATGGAGCAATTTTGCAACCGCATCCGCCGCCTTTAGAGAATTGAGTGAGTTTGATTAGGTCTTCAGACATCAGCCAAAGTTATCAATCACTCTTACTAAAGCTTGCAAAGATTTTATCTATGGCAGGTTTTCGAACAGAAAAATGATTGGCGTTGTTAATTACATCAAACGATATGGTTCCACCATTAAAATTCCGAACAGTAAATTTTTTATGAAACTCTTTTGATGAAGACAATACCTTGTTGAATATTTCCAGTCCGCCAACATAGATATAAATTTTGGCTTTCAAATCATTTGATGGAAGGCTTTCCAGGATTTTGATTAGCTCTTTATCATTGGCCAAAACAGACGGACTTATAGCATAAAAGTTATCAAACAACTTCTCATTTTTTAATGCTGCATACAAGGAAAACAAACCACTAAAGGAATGGCCAAGGAACGACCTGCTTTTTATCGAAGGAATCCTGTTTTGAATGGAAGGCAATAATTCTGTTTTCAGAAAAGAATAAAATAAGTCAGCCCTGCCGAAGTTTTCATCCTTAAAGCCGCCGGCATCGGAAGGAATAAAATCTCTTCTGCGCTTTTGATGCCAGTCACCAATATGGCCAACAGTTACTATGATACAATCAGAAGGTTGAGTAGCTTGCCAGTCTTTATTTATGGCAAGAACATACTCTCCCAAACCAATTGTTCCGTCGGTGACAACCACAAGATGGTAACTGCTGTCGCTGTTGAAACCATCGGGTCTTTTTATGTTGATTACGTAATCATCATTGATGATTGAAGAATGAAAAGTAAAGCTTTCGGCATTAGCTGGTGTGACGATTGTATTTCTACAAGAAACAATGACTATTAGAATAAGAAAGAGGGCTCTTAACATCAACGACTGCTTTTTCTAATTGTGATTGCCGCATTCGTCTGCATGTCCGCACTAAAATTAACCTGGTACGTTTTTTCTCCATCTTTGATAACAAGCAATCCTGTGTTAGGCGGAATCGTTCCTAAGTTTTCTGCAACCAGTAAAAGTTTTATTTCACCAGAATTATTAACAGCAATTGTCTTTTTAGTTGCGTTAGCAGTCAGCTTAGTTGAAGCAATTATATTTTCATTGTTCAAATAAACGGAAATAGAATCGCCATCTATTACTCCATTATCATAAAATGATAAAACAAGGCTATCGCTTTTGACATCAACAGCTTGTATGATCTTTTCAGTACGTTGATGATACGGCAGTGGCGCAGGCTTTTCAGCTTCTTTGTTTGCTGTCTTATCTTCTACTTTAATTTTTACCTTATCCTCTTTCTGTTTCACCTTAACCTCTGTTGCAGCATAATTAGGTTGTGCAATAATGTTGAGTTCTTTTAAGTGGGATATCAAACGCGAAGAGGAGCTGTCAGTTGTTCTTTTTAGATCTAGGCTGCCACTTACTGCATAATAAATTTTTGTCCGATTGGTATGCCAGGTTCCATCTACGCTTCTAAGCGTATCCTGATCAACAAGCTTAATGACATTGGTTCTTTTTACTTTCTTGGCCGGACTCTCAGGAAAATTATTCTGGAGCATTTTTTCATCTTCAATAATTAGTTCTCCGTTTTTTCTGTACCCGGTTACTTTTTTTATACCATAGTAAAAGGTATCATTAGCAATAAAGGTGGTGTAAGAGTAACCCCATATCTTATCCCGGTATTCATTTAATGCTAACTCATACTTCTGAATCATTTTGGTAGTATCATTCACCAGTGTTCCGGAATATAATCCGCCGATATGTTGTGCAGAAAGTTTGCTTGCAAATAGAAGCAGTAGAAAAAAGAGGGTTAGGTTTTTCATACAGTTTGGTGTTTGGTCAATAAAAGGTTAGTATTTTCTATAGTAACGGAATCTGTTTTTATCATTTGTAATAACGCAGGCAAGTTCTCCCGGTTGTGTAGTCCTTTCAAATACTGTTTGTCGTAGTATTTCAATAAGATGCGAAAGCATTCTTTAAAATCATTTTGTTCTAGTGCTTCTTTAGCTTGTTTGGTATCTAACCCGCCAAGGCGTTTGCTGATGCGTTCAATAGCATTCATCAATCTTTCTTTATCATACTGGCTGTATTATTCTGTAATATGGTCGAGTCTTTTCTCAAATGGTACATCAAGGAAAAATACAGGAGAGCTACGCATTGTTAGCCAGAAGGTACCCGGAATATTTACCAGGCCAATACGCTGGCTTTCGTCTTCGAGCCAGATACCCCCTGTCCCCCTAAAGGGGGAACTTAGATTTGATCTTTCTGCTTTTTCTTTTGCTGCAATCAATTCATTACAGAGAAGATTTTCAAACATTTCTTGCGAAGGTTGTTCCGGCATGTTGATGTTACCAAATGCAGAACCTTTATGAGAAGCAATGCTTTCAAGATCAATAATAGATTCTCCTCTTTTTTCTAATTGTTTTAGCGTTTCTGTTTTGCCAGAGCCTGTAAAGCCGCCTAATATTTTTAGATTGAACGGTTGTTCAAAAGTTTGTAATACATGACTACGATAGGTTTTATACCCGCCTGCAAGAGTGCAAACCTTAAAGCCATATAAATTCAACAACCAGGCAACAGCTCCGCTGCGCATGCCGCCCCTCCAACAATGAACGAAAACGGAATTACTATTCTTCTCTTGTGATCTTTTAAGCAATTCTTCAACCTCTTCCACTATGTTCTTCATCTTCGGACCGAAATAATCCAGCCCAATTTTGATGGCTTCTTTTCGGCTTACTTGCTTGTATGTTGTTCCAACTACTTTTCTTTCCTCGTCAGTAAACAAAGGAATATTTACTGCACCGGGGATATGCCCATGATTGTATTCACCCGGCGAACGGACATCAATGATTATGGAATGCCGGGAACACTGCAGAAATTCTTCGATATGTAGTTTTTCTATACTCACTTGGCGGTACAAAATAAAAAATGCTTCCACAATGGAAGCATTTCTTTCTCAAAAGACTAAATTATTTATTGTCCTTTACTTTGGTGCCGTCCTCGTCCTTCTTAATTTTTTTATCTTTTGTTTTGATCTTATAGTCTCCGTCTTTTTCAACTTTTACTTTTGTATCGTCTGTTTTCATCTTCGACTCATCTTCATCTATTTTCACTTTTGTGTCGCTGTCATCATCTTTCCACTTAACATCATAATCTACCCAATTGCCATTATCATCAAATAACACTCTGTCATTTTCCATCTTAGCCTGGCCTAATTTATTTCCTTCCCAATCATAAACCCACCAATCATTGTTATCAACATAAATGTAACGGGTTACTGGTTGCCGGGTTTCTGTATTCATCACCTTACCTGTTGACCTGTCAACAGATAACCGAACAGGCTTTCCGCTTCTTACATCCATATATTTACCAGCTTCACTGTTGCGTTCAAATTCATCGGCTCTTGCAGCATAATCGCCAGTGGAGGTTTCTGTAGTCTCAGTGCCTGTAGTAGTGTTGCTTGTCTCTGTGTCGTCTTTGTCGTTCTTGTTGTTTTTGTTTTCGCAGGCTACTAAGCCAAATAGCATAGTTGCCGCTAAAAGGCTGAAAAATCTTGTTTTCATATTCTAAAATTTTGATTCAGCCGTAGTGATACAAAAATGAGACCGCAGAGGTTGGGCAAACAAATGAAAAAGGCTAAGAGATCTCTTAGCCTTAAAACATA
>Ga0164290_1001314_pt1 | contig 40448 bp, 38 predicted proteins | sample Micstemetagenome_FD_108782 | JGI IMG/M metagenome (GOLD analysis project Ga0164290, IMG submission 108782) | Contaminated culture microbial community from soil near Moab, Utah, USA - Microcoleus steenstrupii SON62 (Illumina Assembly) | ecosystem: Environmental > Terrestrial > Soil > Soil crust...
CTGCCGGCCCTGGTCTTGCGCCATGGTGGCCGGGTACGCTCGGTGCCGGTGAATCATCGGCCGCGTGGTGGTGGCGCATCGCATTATGGCACCTGGGGCCGCCTCAAGGCGGGCCTGGTGGATTTGGTTGGAGTGATGTGGCTGCAGCGCCGCTGGCGCGACAGCGGCGGCTCTGATCCGCTTATTTGATAGTAGGAGTGGCGCCATGCTGGCGGAATTTATCGAGCGACTGATCAACAATCTGAGTTTATGGGCCATCATCGGCTTTGCCGGCCAGGCGGTGTTTGCCTCGCGCTTCATCGTGCAATGGATTCATTCCGAACGCGTTCGACGCAGCGAGATTCCGTTGGCCTTTTGGTATATCAGTCTGGCCGGCGGCATCGTGCTGCTGATCTATGCCGTGCATCGCGCCGATCCGGTGTTCATCATCGGCCAAGTCACGGGCCTTTTTGTTTATGCACGGAATCTGCATCTGATCTATCGCGAGCGGCGGCATGCCGCGGCACAGGTCACCTGATGCAGCTGCCCGGCACTCGGCCTGCTCTTGGCGCCACGGCGTTGCTGTGGCTGCTGGTGGTGGTTGCGGCGCTGATCGCCCGCCCGCTGATGCCCATCGACGAAACGCGCTATGTCACCGTGGCCTGGGAGATGCATCTGGCCGATCATTGGCTGGTGCCGCTGCTGAATGGCGAGGCCTATCACCACAAGCCGCCTTTGCTGTTCTGGCTGATCCGCATCGGCTGGATGCTTTTCGGCGTATCTGATACCTGGGCGCGCTTGGTGGCGCCATTATTCGGCCTTGGTGCCTTGGGGCTTACCGCTTTGCTGGCGCGGCTGCTCTGGCCGGGTGCCGTGGGGCGCGATGCCGGTGCGATTGCGCCGCTGCTGCTGCTCACCGGTGCGTGGTGGACGCTGTTTGCCACGCTCACGATGTTCGACCTGATGATGGCTTTCTTCGCCCTGCTGGGGTGGATTGGCTTGGCATTAGCCCTGCGCCATGGTGCGTTGAAGCGTGGCCTGTTGCTCACCGGGTTGGCGATTGGCCTGGGGATTCTGGCCAAGGGTCCGGTGATCCTGGTTTATGTGCTGCCACCGGCCTTGCTGGCACCGCTCTGGGCCGCGGATGCTGTGGCGCGGCCACGCTGGCTCACCTGGTATCTCGGTGTGCTGCTCAGCATTCTGCTCGGCGCGGCCATGGGGCTCGCCTGGGCCTTGCCCGCCGCCGAGGCCGGCGGGCCCGCCTTCAAGCAGGCTTTGCTTTGGGGCCAGACGGCCGGACGGATGAAAGACAGCTTCGCCCATAAGCGCGGCTTCTTCTGGTATCTGCCCTTGCTGCCGCTATTGCTGGCGCCTTGGCTGTTTTGGCGCCCCACCTGGCGCGCCCTATGGCTCAATAACGGCGCCTGGCGTGAACCTGGTTTGCGTTTCTGTCTGATCGTGGTGTTGACGGACCTGCTGGTGTTTTCCGCGATCAGCGGCAAGCAACCGCATTATCTGCTGCCATTGGCACCGGCTTTCGCCCTGCTGGTGGCGCATGGCTTGGTGGTGGGGCGTTCGCTGCCGCGCCGCATTGATTTCGCTTTGCCGTTAGCTTTCATTCTGTTGCTCGCAACGGCGGTGCTTTTGCTGCCGTGGCTGCTGCAACGTTTTCCCGGCCTCGGCGATCAACTCGAGCTTCCCGATTGGGCGCTGGACCGGCATATGGCCGTGGTGCTGGCCTTGTTCGGCTTCGGCCTGCTGGCGATCCTGTTGGCTCGTGGCATGTCGCTCGGCCGTCAGCTCGCGGCCATTGCCACGGTTTCGGTCGGTCTGTTTCTCACCGTGCATCTCGGCGTCTTCCCGCCGGCGCGGCTGGCCTATGACGGCGCGCCTGCCGCGCTGGAAATAAAGCGCGCCCAGGATGCCGGCAAACCGGTGGCTTTCGCAGGCGACTATCACGGCGAATATCAATTCCTTGGCCGTCTGACCAAGCCACTGCCGGAAATCGAGTATCGCGACATACCGGCTTGGTTCGCGGCCAATCCCAATGGTCTGGTGGTGGCGCGCTATCGGCAGGAGCGGCTCGCCACAGGGCCTAAGCCAGTCTATGTGCAGCCTAAGCGTGGCCGTATCATGGTGATTTGGGATAGTGCCGCTCTGGCGCAAAGGCCGGATTTTTTCGCAACGAATTGAGCCGGCGAGGCGGATAGGGGAGGCAAGGGCGATGTTGTTTCCAGGGTTTGAGACACGGCGCCTTCCGGGCCAGGGCGCGGAGATCAACTTCCGCATTGGCGGCTCTGGTCCGCCGCTGCTGCTACTGCATGGCTATCCGCAAACCCATGTGATGTGGCACAAGGTAGCGCCGCGTCTGGCAGAAAAATTCACATTGGTGGTGCCAGACCTGCGCGGCTATGGCGATTCCGGCAAGCCAGAATCCGACACCGAGCATCGCGTCTATTCCAAGCGCGCCACGGCGGCCGACATGGTGGCGGTGATGCGCCAGCTTGGCTTTCCGCGTTTCCGCCTCGCCGGCCATGATCGTGGCGGGCGTGTGTCGCATCGCCTGGCGCTGGATCACCCCCAGGTGCTGGAGCGCGTGGCGGTGCTGGATATCATCCCGACGCTGACACTGTTTTCCACCTTCAACCAAGCCGTGGCCACCGCTTATTACCATTGGTTCTTTCTGGCGCAGCCCAAGGGGCATCCTGAGCGCATGATCGGCGCCGATCCGGATTATTATCTGGAGAGCAAGCTGCGGGCCTGGTCGGCGGGCGAGGATGTATATGGTGCCGAAGCCATGGCGGAATACAAGCGCTGCTTCCGTGATCCGCGGAGCATCCATGCCACCTGCGAAGATTACCGCGCCGGTGCCAGTATCGATCTGGCGGATGACCGCGCCGATGCGGATAAACGCATTACTTGCCCCTTGCTGGTGTTGTGGGGCGGCAAGGGCATCATGCACAAGCATTACGACGTGCTGGCGACTTGGCGCGAGAAGGCCCATGATGTGCGTGGCGAAGCCTTGCCTTGTGGTCATTTCCTGCCTGAGGAAGCGCCCGACGAAACCTATCGCGCCCTGAGCGCCTTTTTTGCCTGAGTTAGGATGACGCAGTGAGCACGACCCCGCCGATCATCGACCCGGAAAAGCCGACAATCATTCTGCCCTTGCCGCGCCCCAGCGCCTGGACCCGGCTGCGCAACTGGTTCCTGGCTGGCATCATCATCACGGCGCCAATCGGCCTCACCATCTATCTGGTGGTCATCACCATCGAGGCCATCGACCGTAATGTGAAAAGTCTGATCCCGCTGGGCCTGGAACCCGAGCGCCTGCTGCCAGCCAATCTGCCCTTCAGCGTGCCGGGACTGGGCGTCATCGGCGCGGTGATCCTGCTCACCCTGATCGGCTTCGTCTTCACCAATTTCCTCGGCCGCAGCCTGCTGCATTTCAGCGAAAGCCTGGTGGCCCGGATGCCGGTTATTCGCGGCCTGTATGGTGCGCTGAAGCAGATCATCGAGACTGTGTTCAGCCAATCCGGCCAATCCTTTCGTCAGGTGGCGCTGGTGCCTTGGCCGGCCAAGGGCTCCTGGACCATTGCCTTCGTGACTGGTGAGCAGACTGGTGAAGTAGGCACGCGACTGGGCCGCGATATTGTCGCCTGTTATGTGCCGACCACGCCCAACCCCACCGGCGGCTATATGGTCTATTTCCCGCGCGAGGAGATTCAGGTGCTCTCCATGAGTGTGGATCAGGCGATGAAGCTGATCATTTCCTGCGGCGTGATCGTGCCACCGGAACGGATTGATCCCCCCAGCAGCGGCAAATAGGCGAGGCCGCCTTGGCCTGAGGCGCATATCGCCTTGTGTATTGAATTGAATTCAATTAAGTTGCTACGATGGCACGGGTGAAAAGCATCAAGATCGCGACTGATGACGCCTTGGCTCCAGCAATCGGCCCGGGCCGGGCCGATACGCGCCAGCGCATCCTCAAGGCTGCCGCCGCCGAATTGATTGCCGGCGATGGCAGCATGGAAATCGGCGATGTGGCCAAGCGCGCCGGCGTTTCGGTGGGCCTGAGCTATCATTATTTCGGTTCCAAGGCCGGGCTGGTGGCGGCTTTGGTGGAGGATTTCTACGACCGCTTCGATGCCCGCGTGATGGCGGTGAATCCGCAGCCCGGCGCTGATTGGGGCCGGCGTGAGAAACTGCGCCTGGAGGCCATGGTGGCCTTCCATTATGCCGAGCCGCTTTCACCCATCGTGCTGGCGCGCCTGAACCGCGAGCCGGACGTGGCGGCGGTGGAGGCGCGGCGGCTGCAGCAGCATATAGAGCTGGCGGCACGCAATGTGGCCCTGGCGCAGGGGCGCGGCCAGATTCCTGCCAGCCTCGATCCGCATCTGCTCGGCGCGATGATCCTGGGCGGCTTGCGCCAAGCCATTGGCCAGGCCCTGGCGCAAAAGCGGCGCCCGGACCAGACCATGCTCGCCGCGCAGCTCTGGGATTTCATCGCCGGCACGGCGCGGTTTAAGAAAACGGGATAGGGAGAAACGCCATGGATCAGGCAACCCAGGCCGCCTGGCTCTCGCGCACGCTGAAGCATATCGAGGCCGGCACCACCGACCAGGGCGAGGCGATCACCCGCATCGGCATCGAGCGTTATATCGATCCCGTTTTTCTGGCGCGCGAAACCGAAGCTGTGTTCCGCCGGCTGCCCATTGCGGTGAGCTTCTCCTCCAAGCTGGCCAAGCCGGGTGATTTCGTCACCCATAATCATCTCGGCCTGCCGCTGCTGCTGACCCGTGACAATGCTGGCCAGCTCAACGCTTTCCTGAATGTCTGCCGCCATCGCGGCGCCAAGCTGGTGGCGGCGCGTGAAGGCTGTGGCAAGCGCAACTTCACCTGCCCCTATCATGCCTGGACCTACGATGCCGGCGGCAAGCTGCTGAGCCTGCCGCATGAGGCCGGTTTCGGCGATCTCGACAAGGCCAGCCATGGCCTGGTGCGGCTGCCAGTGGCGGAAGCCTTTGGTGTGGTGTTCGTATTGCCGCAGCAGGGCGCCGAGCTTGATTTAAACGCCGCGCTCGGGCCCTTGAAGCGCGATATGGAAAGCTTCGGCTTGAGCAATCATGTGGTCTATGACGAACGCGAGATCGGCCTGCGCGCCAATTGGAAGGTGGTGATCGAGGGCGGGCTTGAGACCTATCATGTGCGCCATGCCCATACCCGCACCATCGCGCCGATGTTCCTGGATAATGTGAGCGTCATGGAGCGTTTCGATCCCCATGCGCGGCTGTATTTCACCAAGCGCGAAGCACGCAAACTGCAAGACCAACCGCTGGATGGCATGAGCGTGCGGGATTTCGGCAATCCGCTCTACTTCTTCTTCCCCAACCTGATCATCCTGGTGCAGCCCGACCATGCCACGGCGATGATCGTGTTTCCGCAAGGCTCCGATGCCTGCATGATCCAGGGCGCGGCACTGATCCCGGAAGCGGCTACCACTGAGAAGGCGCGGCTGCATTGGGATAAGAATGTGAAAATCTTCTGGGATGCGTTGGATGAGGATTTCCAGATGGCGCAACTGATCCAGGCGGGCTTCCGCTCAGGTGCCAACAGCCACATCACCTTTGGCCGCTTTGAGCATCCCTGCGGCTGGTTCCATGCCGCGCTGGATAAGGCGATGGCGTAGCCGGCCTACCAGGAACTGTCGCTGTTGCGGCCGATGCGGCCGGCGCGCAGCATCAGGTTGCGCAGGGTTTCGAAGGCCATCATCTTGGCCATGTGATCCACATTGCGCCGTTCATCGGCCATTTGCTGCGCCACGGATACCACGGCGGGCGCAGTGGCAGTTGGCTGGGCAGCTTCCGCCGTCTGGTCCAGGCCCACGGCATGGGCTTCCAGCTTGCGGCTGAAATAGGCGTGGATATCGCCAACACTGCGTTTGCGCCCGGCGGAATCGAAGAACACGCCAGTATTGGCGGCGGCGGCTTCGGGCATCAGATCGGCAGCCGGCATGTCCGGGCGGTCGCGGAAGGCGGTGAGGAATTTGCTGGCGCCATTGGCGCCAAGGAAATGGCCGAGATACAGCTCGGTCTTGCCCACTTCAACGCCGAATTCGCGCGAGAGCAGGGCCTGGTTGCCCCGCGCATATTCGGCAGCCATGGCGGAAGCGATGCGTGGATCGTCGCGCAGGGCCAGGATCGCCTGGCGCTCGGCCGGATCGGCCACGCGCGGACGGCCGTCATTGCCGCTGCTGATCTTGGCTGCCTGATCGGCGAGGCCGTATTTGGCGCCATGGTCGCGCACCATGTCGAGCCAGGTGCTTTCGATGAACTGGAACATGCCACGCGCCGAGCTGGTCTTGGCCTGGGAATCGGTGCGGAAACCGCTTTCCTGCGCCGCCTGAGACACCAGATACGCGAAATCCACCCCGGTGCTGCGGCTGGCCTGCCGCAGCGTATCGAGGATCTCGGTGCTTACCTTGTGCTGCCCCACACGCACCTGGTCGGGGCGGGTGGTCAGTGAATTGGGCAGGATTGGCGCCATGGGTCTTTCGCGGCTGGAGTCATCCAATTCAAGCCTTAAACCGCTTTGGCAAAGAAATCGTTAATACCCGTTGGCGAAGCTGGGCCAGGGTCGCTAGGTTGCGGCCTCATGGACGAAGGATAGCGCGTGCCAGAGAGTTTGCTTGTCGCCATCGACTGGAGCCAGGATGGGCCTTGGCTGGCCCTGCTCGGGCTGTTGCTCGGCCTGGGCCTGCCGGTCGCGCTCTATGAGTTGATCGACCGCTGGGCGGCCAAGCGCATCGGCATCGACCGCGTGGCGCTCGCCACCCGTTATGGCGGCTTCATGAATTCCTGGGCCGTGTTTGGCCGTGGCGCCAAGGATTACCGCGATCTGCGGCCAATGTTTCCTGAAGCCGAGGCGGCGGAACTGGCCCGCTATGGCGATGGCACCGCCTGCATCGTGGCGCGCTTTGGCAATGTGGCGCAGGCCCAGGCGGCGGGCAACGGCGCCTTTGGCAGCTTTGCCGCCGCCGGTGTGGAGATCGATGAGGCCGGTTTGCGCTTTGCTGCCGGTGGCGCGCAGCAGGGCCGCTACAAGCTGGGCCTATGGCTGGTGGTTGAAGATACGCTATTGGCAATCTACGGCCCCGATACAGCAGCGCTCACGCAACGTCGCCGCCAGCTGCCATGCCTGAAGCATCGCGGCATCATCGCGCCGCTGGCCTGGGCGCGCAGCCGGTTGGGTTTCAGCCTGCTGGCCGCCAGTTGGCTGGTATTGCTCATGCTGTTACTGGTACCGGTGCTGGAGCAGGCCCAGGCGGCACGGCCGATGGCAGGCGTGGCGCCGTTATCGCAAGCCGCTTTGCAGGAACGGCTGCTGGCTTTGGGGCAGGGCAACAATCTGCTTGTTGCGCCGGGTGCTAAGGCCGGGGCGCTGCGGATTGAGCGCCGCTACGACAACGCGGTGTTCAGCGATCTGCTCGATATCAGTGATGGGGGCCGCTATGTCGGCGCGCTGGAACTGCGTTTCGATGCGGCTTCGCGTAGCGTCAACGTGCTGCGCCTGACCGGGCAATTGCAGGCGCCGAGCCTGGCGGGCCAGGCTTCGCTGCCGCCGGCCCGCTGGTTCAATCTGGCCGGATTGGGCCCGAATGACGTGCAATTGCGTGAGGCGGCGCGCGCGGCCGTGCTGGCCGCCGGCTGGTCCTGGCGGCCCCGCCTCTGGTGAAACCAAACTCTTGTTAGGTGAGGCTAGCGGAGGCGCGCCAGCCCGCGCTAACCTATGGCCTTACCCCAGGTTGGGAGGAAAACAACAATGCCCCTAGGCTATAAGCAAATGGTGGCGGAAGCGCTGGCGGAAATCGTCACCCTGACGCCGGAACAGGCTGCCGCGAAACTCGGCCAGCCCGATGTGGTGCTGGTGGATATCCGCGATCCGCGCGAATTGGAGCGCGATGGCGCGGTGCCTGGTGCCATGCATGCCACGCGCGGCATGCTGGAATTCTGGATCGATCCGGAAAGCCCGTATTACAAGCCGGTCTTTGGCGAGCAGAAGGAATTCGTCTTCTTCTGCGCGGGCGGCTTGCGCTCGGCGCTGGCTGGCCAGACCGCCAAGCGCATGGGCCTGGAAAAGGTGGCGCATATCGATGGCGGGTTCGGCGCCTGGAAGAAACAAGGCTTGCCCACCGTTGACTGGGCCCCCAAAAGCCATGGAGAGAAGAAATGAGTGGTCCGCTTTCCGGCCTGAAGGTGATTGAGATGCCGGCGATCGGTCCGGTGCCGTTCTGCGGCATGCTGCTGGCCGATCTTGGCGCCGATGTGCTGCGGCTCGAGCGCCTGGGCGAGTCAGGTCTGGGTTTGCCGCTGGAACCGAAATTTGAATTGCTGGCGCGCGGCAAGCGCTCGGTGGCGGTGGATCTGAAGAATCCCGCTGGTATCGAGATGGTGCTGGCTTTGTTGGAAAAGGCCGATGTGGTGCTGGAAGGCTTCCGCCCCGGCGTGATGGAGCGTTTGGGCCTGGGCCCGGATGTGGCGCTGAAGCATAACCCGCGCCTGGTTTATGGCCGCATGACCGGCTGGGGCCAGGAAGGCCCCATGGCTCAGGCCGCCGGGCATGACATCAACTATATCGCACTCACCGGCGCGCTGGGGTCCATCGGCGAGGCCGGCGGCAAGCCGGTGCCGCCGCTTAACCTGGTTGGCGATTTCGGCGGCGGTTCGCTCTATCTCGCCATGGGTCTGCTCGCTGCTGTGTATGAGCGCCAGCAGAGCGGCAAGGGCCAGGTGGTGGATGCCGCCATGGTGGATGGTGCCGCCTCGCTGATGACCATGTTCTACGGCATGAAGGCTTCCGGCTTGTGGCAGGCGCAGCGCGGTGTGAACGTGCTGGATAGCGGCTCACCATGGTATGGCACTTATGAATGCGCCTGTGGTGAATACATTTCCATCGGCTCGATTGAAACCAAGTTCTATGCCGAGTTGATCGAGAAGCTGGGGCTGGACGTGAAAGTGCTGCCCAAGCAGCATGACCGCCGCCGCTGGGGTGAATTGCGTGCCGCTTTCGGCGCCGCCTTCCGCACCCGCACCCGTGCCGAATGGAGCGCCCTGATGGAGGGCAGTGATATCTGCTTTGCCCCGGTGTTGAGCCTGGAAGAGGCGCCGAACCATCCGCATATGCAGGCGCGGCAGACTTTCGTGGCGCCCGATGGCGTGACGCAGCCGGCACCGGCACCGCGTTTCTCGCGCACGCCCGGAGCCATCCGCCGTGGCCCGCCGGGCAGCGCGGGCAGCAACAAGCAAGCCGATGGCCGCGCCGCGTTGGCTGAGTGGGGCGTGGATGCCACGCCAGCAGCCAAGGCTGGTGCTTTGGGCGCGGCGGCGTGAGCCGGCTCGCGGGCAAGGTTGCGCTGATCACCGGCGGTGCTTCCGGCTTTGGCCGGGCCACCGCCGCATTGTTTCTGCGCGAAGGCGCCCGCGTGGTGATCACGGACCGCAATGCAGACGGTGGCAGGGCCGTGGCCGCCGAATTGGGCTGCCGCTTCGTGACACAGGATGTGACGCAGGAAGAAACCTGGGCGCCGCTGGTCGATGGTATTGCAGCCGCCGAAGGCCGCCTGGATGTGCTGGTGAACAATGCCGGCATCGGCCTGTTCCGGCCAGTCACTGAAATGACGTTGGCCGAATGGCGCAAAGTGCAGGCGGTGAACAGCGATGCGGTATTCCTGGGCTGCAAATACGCCATTCCGCTGATGAAGCGCTCGGGCGGCGGCTCGATCATCAATATCGCCTCCGTGGCTGGCAAGGTGGGGGCCCCGCTGATGAGTGCCTATTGCGCCTCCAAGGGCGCGGTGACGCTGTTCACCAAGTCACTGGCGATGGAATGTGCTGCCGATAAATCCAACATCCGGGTCAATTCGGTGCATCCGGCCTATGTCGAGACGGCTTTGGTGCATGGCCATATCACCAGCGGCGCCGAGCCGGAAAAGGCACGGCGCTTCCTGGAGCGCCTGCATCCCATCGGCCGTATGGGCCAGGTGGATGAAATCGCCAACGGCATCCTGTTCCTGGCCAGCGATGAATCAAGTTTCATGACCGGCGCTGAACTGGTGCTGGATGGCGGCCTGACCGCGCAATAATAAAGGGAGAAGCATCGATGGATCTCGGGATCAAAGGCCGCAATGCGTTGGTTTGTGCCGCCAGCAAGGGTTTGGGCTATGGCTCGGCGCTGGCTTTGGCCAAGGAAGGCGTGAATGTCACCATCACCGCGCGGGGTAAGGAAACGCTGGAAGAGGCCGCTGCGCGCATCCGCGCCGCAGCACCCGGCGTCAGCGTGAAGACTGTGGCGGGTGACATCACCACGGCCCAGGGCCGCTCTGATGCCTTAGGCGCCGCCGGCAATATCGACATTCTGGTGAACAATGCCGGCGGGCCGCCGCCGGGCGATTTCCGCGACTGGGACCGCGATGCCTGGATCAAGGCCATCGATGCCAACATGCTCACGCCGATTGAGCTGATCAAGGCGACGGTGGATGGCATGATCGGGCGCAAATGGGGCCGCGTGGTGAATATCACCTCATCCTCAGTGAAGGCGCCTATCGCCATCCTCGGGCTTTCCAATGGCGCGCGTTCAGGGCTAACAGGCTTTGTCGCCGGCTTGGCGCGGCAGATCGCGTCAAACAACGTCACCATCAACGGGCTGCTGCCCGGCCGCTTCCTCACCGACCGCCTGAAGTGCACCATTGGTGCGCAGAGCAAGAAGAGCGGCGCTGAACTGGAAGCCGAATTCGCCAAGCAGGCGGCGACGATTCCGGCCGGCCGCTTCGGCACGGCAGAGGAATTCGGCGAAGTCTGCGCCTTCCTTTGCTCGGAACGCGCCGCCTACATGACCGGCCAGAATGTGCTGCTGGATGGCGGCAATTACCCTGGCACCTATTAAGGAGCGCCCCTGGATGACCTGGGAACCCGAGATCGAGGAACTGCGCCGCCGCGAAGAATTCGCCAAGCGCATGGGTGGCGCGGACAAGATCAAGCGCCAGCATGATGGCGGCAAGCTGACGGTGCGCGAGCGCATCGACCAGCTTCTCGATAAGGGCAGTTTCCACGAGATCGGCACCATCGCTGGCCGCGCCCGCTATGGCGATAATGGCGAACTGGAAGATTTGAGTCCGACCAACTTCATTTTTGGTCGCGGCAAGCTGGATGGCCGCCCGGTGGTGGTGGGTGGCGATGATTTTACCGTGCGCGGCGGCGCCGCTGATGCGGCGATCTGGCAGAAGCAGGTGATGAGCGAGCAGATGGCGCGCGAGTTGCGCATCCCCATCGTGCGGCTGGTGGATGGCACCGGCGGCGGCGGCTCGGTGCGCTCGCTGGAAACCGAAGGCCGCACCTATGTGCCGGCCAATCCGGGCTGGGATCATGTGGTGGCCAATCTTGGCATGGTGCCGGTGGTATCGCTGGCGCTAGGCTCTGTGGCGGGCCTGGGGGCTGCGCGCACCGTAAGCAGTCATTTCTCGGTGATGGTGGAAGGCATTTCGCAGATGTTCATTGCCGGGCCGCCGGTGGTGGCGCGCGCGGGCGAGAATTTGACCAAGGAAGAACTCGGCGGCGTGGATATCCATACGCGCTCCGGCGCGGTGGACCTGGCTGTGGCCAACGAACAGGAGGCTTTCGCCGCTGCCCGCCGGTTCCTTTCCTACTTGCCGAGTTCGGTGCATGAATTGCCGCCGCGTGGGCCGACCATCGATCCGCCGGATCGCCGCGAGGAGAAGCTGATCTCCGTGGTGCCGCGTGATCGCCGCCGTGTCTACAAGATGCGCGACATCATCGACATGCTGGTAGATCGCGACAGCTTCTTCGAGATGGGCAAGATGTATGGCCGCTCGTCGATCACCGGTCTGGCGCGCCTGGATGGCTGGCCGGTGGCGATCCTGGCCAGCGACCCCTACCATTATGGCGGCGGCTGGACCGCTGATACTTCGATCAAGGTCGAGCGCTTCATCGACATGGCCGAGACCTTCCATCTGCCGGTGGTGCATCTGGTGGATATTCCGGGTTTCGTCATCGGCCTCGATTCAGAGAAGGCCGGCACCATCCGCCACGGCGCCCGCGCCATGGCCGCCGTGTATCAGGCCAGCGTGCCCTGGTGCTCCATCCTGGTGCGCAAGGCCTTCGGTGTGGCTGGCGCCGCCAACGCCAATGCCACGCGGCTGCATTACCGCTATGCCTGGCCATCGGGTGATTGGGGCAGCCTGCCGTTGGAAGGCGGCATCGAGGCGGCCTATCGCGCCGATCTGGAAGCAGCGGCCGATCCGGTGGCGATGAAGGCGGATATCGAGGAACGCTTGAATCGCGTGCGCTCGCCCTTCCGCACCGCCGAGAGTTTCTGGGTGGAAGAGATCATCGATCCGCGCGACACGCGGCCCTTGCTCTGCGAATTCGCCAACCTGGCGGCACCTTTGCGCACGCCTGGGCCATCGGCGATGCCATACCGGCCCTGACACGGAGCTTCAGCGCCTGGGTGGCAGGCGCTCGAAGTTCGGCATGCCTTCGGGGATGAGATGGAAAACCTGCTTGTCGATGGTATAGATCGCCATTTGCGGCAGGCCGAATTGGCGCGGGTCATCTAACGTGCCCACTTTCACGATCACCGCCGGCAGGCCTGGCCGCCGTGTGATCAGATGCGTGCCGCATTCAGCACAGAATTCCCTTGTCACGGCGCCTTCCAGATCATCGCGGCTGAATTGCTTCGGCTTGCCCTGGCTGTAGCTGAAGCCGGCCACCGGCATCAGCATGAACATGTTGGGTGAACCGCCGCTGATATACTGGCATTCGCGGCAATGGCATTGCGCCTTCATCATCGGCTCGCCTTCGGCCACATAGCGCAGCATGCCACAGTAACATCCGCCTTCCAGCTTCATGACTTCCTCCCCGGGTTGCCTCGCATCATCCCGAACCCAACCTTGCTTTTGCAAGCTTTTCTTGGTGTTTGGCGGGGAAGACGATAGCTAAACATACTCTTGTAATAATTAGACCGGTCTGTATAATTTTGAGAATGAGCAAGCGCCCGCAATCAAGCCGCGACCGCTTCGTGTCCATGGCCGCGAAGCTATTTTCACGCCATGGCTATGCCGCTGTGGGGCTGAACCGCATCATCGACAAGAGCGGCGCCCCTAAGGGCTCGCTCTACCACCATTTCCCCGAAGGCAAGGAGCAACTGGCGGCGGAAGCCGTGGCCTGGGCCGCCGAGCAATTCACCACCACCTTGCAGACTGAGATCGACGCAGCGCCGAGCACGGCGGTGGCGATCCGCCGCGTGGCCGAGCGCGTGGCCGGCTGGCTGGAGAAATCCGCTTTCCGCGATGGCTCGCCGCTCACCATCGTGGCGGTGGAGACCGGCGCCTTCAACGCCGTGCTGCGCGAGGCCTGCCGCCAGGGCTATGCGCAATGGCAGGCCATTCTGAGTACGGCGTTGCTGGCTGAAGGCCGTTCCCAGGCTCGCGCAGAAGCGCGCGCTGAACTGATTCTCTCGGCTTTCGAGGGCGCAATGATTCTGTGCCGCGTGCATGGCTCGTCCGAGCCTTTGCGCAGCGTGGGCACACAACTGGAGGAGATGTTGCAATGACCGAAGCCCGCCCCACCGCCTATGCCGGCGCACTTACCCGCGAGCGTATTGATGAAGTGATCGCCGCCAGCGGCTTCACCTCCTGGGTCGGCACGCAATTGCTCGAGCTGGAGCCGGGCAGGGTGGAGATCGCGGTCGATCTGCGCCGCGAATTGACCCAGCATCACGGTTTCGGCCATGGCGCCGTGGTGGGCTACATGGCTGATACGGTCTGCGCCTGGGCTGCGGCCTCGGTGGCCGGCGATGTGGTAACCAGCGAATACAAGATCAACCTGCTGGCGCCTGCCGTGGGCCAGCGGCTCACCGCCGTGGGCACGGTGGTGAAGGCGGGCAAGAGCCAAGTGGTGACGCGGGCCGATGTCTTCGCCGAGAAGGATGGCGAGCGCCGTATCGTGGCCACCGCGCTCGCCACCATTGTGCGCGTCTAGGGGTCAGCCTCGGCCTTGGCTATCGCCCGGTTTCGGCGGTAGAATAGGTGATGAATACCGAGACCGACCTGTCGGCCAAGAAGCCGGCCATCAAGCCCATCGTTCTCACCTCGCATCCCGGCGGCAGCGGCCCGAAGCCCCTGCCCATCACTTGGGGCGCGGCTGATCCGGCGCAGCGTGGCCCGATCATCGCCACGGTGCATCGCTCTGATGAATCCGCCCATGGCGGCAAGAACGCCATCGGCACCCATTCCGGTGCCTACGCGCTCTATCGCGCCTTGGCCATCGCCGCCGGCCAGTTGAAGGCCGATCACCGCCCGGATCTCACCAACACCGCGCCGGCCGAGCCCATCGGCCCGTTTCCGCAATGGGCCAATGCCGCCAAGATCGTGTCGATCGATCCTTATGGCCATATGGTCAGCGAGGTGTTTGCCGACCTGATCAAGAAGGGCGTGGATGTGCGCCCCTCCATCGCGGTGACCAAGGCGCATATCAATATGCCCGAACTGATCGACGCCATGCGCGCCGGCAGGCTGAAGCCCGATGGTGATGTGCTGGCGGCCAATGGCGATGTGCGCGTCACCAAGATCGCCATCGAGCCGGTCTGGTGGCTGCCCGGCATCGCCGCCCGCTTCCGCATCAGCGAAACCGATCTGCGCCGGCATCTGTTCGAGCAGACCGCCGGCATGTTCCCGGAATTGGTGACGCGCTCGGACCTCAAGGTCTTCCTGCCACCCATCGGCGGCATGACGGTGTATCTGTTCGGTGATGTCTCCAAACTCGGCAAGCCGGAAACCAAAATTGGCTGCCGCATCCATGACGAATGCAACGGCTCGGATGTGTTCGGTTCCGATATCTGCACCTGCCGGCCCTATCTGGCCCATGGCATCGAGGTTTGTATCGAAACCGCGCAAGCCGGCGGCGTGGGCGTGATCGTCTATAACCGCAAGGAAGGCCGCGCGCTGGGCGAGGTGACCAAGTTCCTGGTCTATAACGCGCGCAAGCGCCAGGAGGGCGGCGACCGTGCCGAAGCCTATTTCGAACGCACCGAATGCGTCGCCGGCGTGCAGGACATGCGCTTCCAGGAATTGATGCCCGATGTGCTGCATTGGCTCGGCATTGCCCGCGTCGACAAGCTGGTCTCCATGAGCAACCTGAAATTCCAACCTTTGGTGGATAGCGGCATCGAGGTGGTGGAGCGGATTCCGATCCCCGATGAGCTGATCCCGGCTGATGCGCGGGTGGAAATGGACGCCAAGAAGGCGGCGGGCTATTTCACCGAGAAAGTGCCCGATGCCGAGGAACTGAAGCAGAGCAAGGGCCGCGGGCTGAATGAATGAGTGGCTCGATGACTGAGTTGCTGGATTGGCTGCTCAGCCCGGCCGCCATTCGCGCCCGCGCCAACCAGCTCTATGCCCATGTTGCGGCCGGCCATTCAGCGTATTTCACGCTGGAACCCGGCCGGCTGGATTCAGCGGCGGATTATGTGGCGGCGGTGATCCGCGCCAATTATCCCTCGCTGACGATCCCCTATCATGCCCGCTGGCGCCATTTCGGCGACCGCTGGGACAAGCTGGCGCCGCGCTTCCATGGCATGCAGACTGATGAAGTGGCGCGCATCCGCTTCGATCTTGCCGTGGTGTCGGTGCTGCTCGATGCCGGTGCGGGCGCTGCCTGGCGTTATAACGAAGCGGAAAGCGGCGAGGTACTGGCACGCTCGGAAGGTCTGGCGGTGGCAAGCCTGCATGCCTTCCAGAAAGGCATGTTCTCGCGGCTGCCGGAGGCGCAGCCCTGCCGCGCCGATGCCGAAGGATTGGAGCGCATCGATGTGATCGATATCGCCCAGGCCTTCCAGGTGAGCGACGACAATCCGCTGGATGGCCTGGAAGGCCGCGCCATATTGCTGCGCGATCTTGGTGCCGCTTTGCGTGCCGCGCCGGCCTTGTTTGGTCGCGAGGGCGAGGTGCCGCGCATCGGCTTCCTGTTTGATTACCTCAAAGGTCAGGCGATTGATGGCGTGCTGCCGGCGGAAGCAATCCTGAAGGCCCTGCTGCGCGGCCTCGGCCCGGTCTGGCCCGGGCGTATCAGTTTCGAGGGCGTCAATCTGGGTGATTGCTGGCGCCATCCGGCGGCCGCTTCCCAGGATGCCAGCGATGGCCTGGTGCCCTTCCACAAGCTTTCGCAATGGCTGGCCTATTCATTGGTCGAGCCGCTAGAGGAGGCGGGTGTGCGGGTGGTGGAACTTGATGCGCTCACCGGTCTGCCGGAATACCGCAATGGTGGCCTGTTCCTTGATCTCGGCGTGTTGCGCCTGAAGCAGCCAGGTTTGGCCGCTGAGCGTTTGCCGCCAGCCCATGAAGCGGTGGTGGAGTGGCGCGCGCTCACGGTTGTGCTGCTCGATAAGCTGGCGGAGCCTTTGCGCAAGCGCCTGGGCAAGACGGCGGCCGAGCTGCCACTGGCCAGCCTGCTGGAAGGCGGCACCTGGGCGGCGGGGCGCAAGATCGCGGCCGAATGCCGCCCGGGCGGCACGCCGCCGCTTAATATTGTCAGTGACGGCACGGTGTTTTGAGGGAGAGTTAGGGATGTCCAACCTGCATGTGATCGATCATCCGCTGGTGCAGCACAAGCTCACCCTGCTGCGCCGCAAGGAAGTCTCCACCGCCGAATTCCGTGGCCTGGTGCGCGAAGTCAGCCTGCTGATGGCCTATGAGGTTCTGCGCGATCTGCCCACCGAAACGGTGAAGATCGAGACGCCGCTGGAGCAGATGGATGCGCCGCTCCTCGCCGGCAAGAAGCTCTGCTTCGTCTCCATCCTGCGCGCCGGCAATGGCATCCTGGATGGCATGCTCGATCTGGTGCCATCGGCCCGTGTCGGCCATGTGGGGCTCTATCGCGATCCGGCTACGCTGGTGCCGGTGGAGTATTACCTGAAACTGCCCGACGACGTGAACCAGCGCTTGGTGGTGGTGGTGGACCCTATGCTCGCCACCGGCCATTCGGCGGCGGCGGCGGTGTCGCGACTGAAGGAAGCCGGGGCGCAGCAGATCAAGTTCGTCTGCCTGCTCACGGTGCCGGAAGGCATTCGGGTTTTCCACGACAGCCACCCGGATGTGCCGCTCTACACGGCCGCCGTTGATCGCCAGCTTGACGATCATGGCTATATCCGGCCCGGTCTCGGCGATGCCGGTGATCGGCTCTACGGCACGAAATAGTCCACACCAGATCCGTTCTGGCTGATATGGGGCGCCGCAAGGTGTCACATTGAGTCGCTTTGTGTCGGCGGTCACAGGCCGGCCGTGGACATTCGCTCGCCCGCGCCCATTTAGGCGTTAAGACTTATCGCAAGCCCCCAGCCATAAGAACAAAGGTAATGTGCCATGGCCTTCCTCTATCGTCGTCTCGTCCGCATCGGCCTCACTCTGGCTGTCGCCACGGCCGCCGGTCTGGCTGCGCCGGCTTTTGCCGCTTCGCCAGATATCGGCTCGGCCGAGCCGCTTTCGGTGGCTGCCAGCCCGGCACCGCGCGTGGTGGGTCAGGATTTGCGCCGCAACATCTCGGTTTTGCTTGGCCAGCGCCTGGTGGCCGGCCCCGGCTCGGGCATCGCGCTCAAGCTGGGTGATGGCACCAATGTCATCATCGGGCCGAACAGCGTGCTCAGTGTGGATGAATTCGCCGCCGACCGCATTGTGCTGCGGGTGGAGCGGGGCAGCTTCCATGTCGATTCCGCCAATCCGGGTCTGGTGCATATTGTGCTGCCCGCCGGCTCGATGGGCGTGCGTGCCGCTGCTGTCGCGGGCCGCATCACCCCTGACAGCACGGATATCGTCATGCTCAGCCCCGGCCGGGTGGATGTAACCGGCTTTGGCGGCAAGACTGTGCGGCTCGACCGCCAGGGCCTGGCCACCCGTATCCAGGGCCTTGGCAGCCCGAGCAGCCCGGCAATGCTGCCGCAGGAGCGGCTCAAGGACTTCACCGGCATTGTCTCCCAGGTTGCCTCGCGCTGATTGGAATCGGCGCGGGTTGCCCGCGACAAGCCGCCCGAGAGCTGCCGGGCTGCGTCCGGGTGGTGAAAAAAAGCTTCGGCCGGCCTCGTGCCTCAAGCCGCTGTCATAAATCCCCAGACACTAAGAAAAGCCGCATTTTTAGCGGCTTTTCTGCTTTTGTTGGGGTGAGTCAAAAAATGTTGGCCGTGACCCCTGCGACACAGTGCCGTAAAAAAATTACCCAAGGGGGCAGATTGCTATTGCGTTGGGGGGCAAATGTTGTAAATAGCACCTCATGTGACGCACCCGCACGTGCCGATGGCCCCTGGCAGGTTATGCAACGACGAACGCGTCTCTTTTGGTGGTACGGCGGAAGCCGTGCCGGTTCAAAGCCGGTCCGAGAGGGAGGTTTCGATGATTGCAGCCAATGATGGCCGCGTGAAGACTCGTCTGCGAAGCGCGTGCGTAAAGCGTTTCGAACAAGGTGCGATTACCCCAAAGCTGCAGAAGTTCCTTGCCGAGTGTCGTGACACCGATCCCTTCCTGGTGGTCGATGTCGACATCGTCGAGCATAACTACCGCACGCTCTGCCGCCTGCTGCCGCTGGCCAAGGTGTTCTATGCCACCAAGGCGAACCCGGCTGAGCCGATTGTGCGCCGCCTTGCCGATCTGGGCTCCAGTTTCGACGTCGCCTCCACGGGCGAGATCGAACTGTGCCTGAGCCAGGGCGTGACGCCGGACCGCATTTCCTACGGCTCCACGATCAAGAAGCGCACCGACATCGCCTTTGCCTATGACAAGGGCGTGCGGCTCTTCGCGTTCGATTCCGAAGCCGAATTGCTCAAGCTGGCCCAGGTTGCTCCGGGCGCCCGCGTGTTCTGCCGCGTGCTGATGGAGTGCGAGGGCGCCGAATGGCCGCTGTCGCGCAAGTTCGGCTGCTCGCCGCGCATGGCCGCAGACCTGCTGGTGCAGGCGCGCCGTCTGGGTCTCGACCCCTATGGCCTGTCGTTCCATGTCGGCTCGCAGCAGACCGATCTCGGCCAGTGGGATAAGGCCGTGGCCCAGGTGGCGCAGATGTTCACCATCCTGCAGGAAGCGGATGTGGAACTGCGCATGATCAACCTTGGCGGCGGCTTCCCGGCGCGCTATCGCGCCAACGTGCCGATGCTCGAAGCCTATGCCAAGGCAATCTCGGATGCGATGACCAAGCATTTCGGCAACAACCTGCCGGAAATGATCGTTGAGCCGGGCCGCGGCCTGGTGGGCGATGCCGGCGTGATCCAGGCCGAGGTCGTGCTGATCTCGCGCAAGGATTACGAGGAAGACCGCCGCTGGGTCTATCTCGACATTGGCAAGTTCTCCGGTTTGGCCGAGACCATGGACGAGGCGATCAAGTATCGCCTGGTGACGCCGCGTGACGGCGGCCCCACCGGCCCGGTCTCCATTGCTGGCCCGACCTGCGACAGCGCTGATATCCTGTACGAGAAGGCGGATTACCATTTGCCGCTGGCCCTTGAGGTTGGCGACAAGGTGCAAATCCTCTCGGCGGGTGCTTATACCACCAACTATTCCTCGGTGGGCTTCAATGGCTTCCCGCCGTTGAAGAGCTACTGCATCTAACATCCGAACCCATGGCGGGCAGCTCGGGGCGCAAGCCTCTCGAGACGCTCGCCTTTCGCACCGGAACCCTGGACTACCGCTTGGCGGAATCCGGGGTTCCGGTAGCGACTACAGGATGTGCGCCCAAAGCCCAATGCGAGCTTTAAGACTAATTGCTTGCCGTTAACGGAAAGCTATGGGACAAACTTGCGGCGATTGTGATGCCCTGGCATCGGAGTCGGGGGAACATGGTGTTTAAACAATAAAAAAGGCGGGGTGCCATGGCCCGTCAAAGGCGCTGCAGGCGCCGGGCGAGGCGTGAAAAATGCTCCAAAAGTTGTGGTTAAAACGGTGATTGGCCAGCCAGGCAAGAGGGCCGCCGAATGAGCGGTGGGGCTGAGGATGATTTCCTCATGGCCTTGGGTGCGCGCCATCGGCGCGAACTGTTCGATAGTATCACGGGCATTCCCACCACCAGCGAAGCACCCAGCGAGGCCGCGCTGTTTCTCAGTGCCCTGGATGGCATTGGCGAAGCCTTGGCTGTGTGGGACGGCACGCCCAGGCTGCTGCGCTTCAATCGCCGTCTGGCCGATCTGTTCGGCTTGTCCGCCAGCGACCTCAAAGCTGGTATCAGCGCCAAGGATTTCCTCTTTCTGCTGATCGACCGGGGTGTGGTTAATCTGCGCGCCGAGGAGGCTGAGGCCTGGGTGGAAGCCTATGTCGATGCCTCCACCCGTGCCGACCGCAAGCAGGAAGTGCGGCTGGCTGATGGCACTTGGCTCAGCTTCGATTGGCGCCGCCTGCCGGCAGAGATTCCGGGCGGTGGTTATGTCTCTGTGTTCAGCGATATCACGGCGCGCAAGCGCGCGCAGCTGCGCTTGCGCCAGGCGGAAGCCAAGTATCGCCAGATATTCGACAACGTGCATGAAGGCATCATCCAGGTAACGCCGGAAGGGCGCATCCTGTCGGTGAACAAGGCCGGCGCCGCAGTGTTCGGCTATGCCTCGCCGGAAGCCATGCTGCGCGAGGTGACCAATGTTGGCACCCAGCTTTACTTGCAGGACTCACGCCGCCGCGAATTGGCCGAGCATCTCGACCGCCATGGCTTCACCCGCGATTTCCGCTCGCAAATGCGCCGCCGCGATGGCAGCGTGATCTGGGTATCGAAAACCCTGCGCCGAGTGGCCGATGATCGCGGCAACACGGTGATGATCGAGGGCATGTTCCGCGATGTCAGCACGCAGCGCCGGGCTGAAGAGGCGCTGATGCAGGCCAAGGAGCAGGCCGAGGCGGCGAACCGCGCCAAGAGCGACTTCCTGGCCAATATGAGCCACGAGCTGCGCACGCCGCTGAACGCCATCCTGGGCTTTTCGCAGATCCTGTCGGAAGGCATGCTCGGGCCGCTGGGTAATTCGAAATACACCGAATATTGCCGCGACATCCTGGCCAGCGGCCGGCATCTGCTGGCGCTGATCAATGACATTCTCGACATGGCCAAGGTCGAAGCCGGCAAGATGGCGCTGGACGAGGAATGGTTCGACTTGGAAGACAGTATCGATGGCGCCCTGCTGCTGGTGCGCGAGCGCGCGATGCAGAACGGCATCACCATCGCCAAGGCCTTGCCCAGCCCGCCGCCGATGGTGTGGGGCGATACGCGGCGCCTGCGCCAGGTCTGGATCAACCTGTTGACCAATGCCGTGAAGTTCACCGGCCGCGATGGCCGAGTGGATGTGAATGTCTCGGTGAGTGAGGATGGCCGCATCGCCATTGCCGTTTCCGATACCGGTATTGGCATCGCCGCCACGGATATCGAGCGTGTGCTGCAGCCGTTCAATCAAGTGGCCAATGCGCTGTCGCGTGGCCATGAAGGCACCGGGCTTGGCCTGGCGCTAACCCGCAGCCTGGTGGAACTGCATGGCGGCCGCCTGGCCATCGATAGTGAAGTGGGCATTGGCACCACCGTCACAGTGAGCCTGCCGCCGGATCGGCGCCAGAACCGCCTACTAGGCGATGCGCAGGACGAGCTTGCCCACCACCTGACGCTGGCCGAGCCTGCTGATGGCGCGGGCGGCGCGGTTGAAGGGATGGATTTCGCTCACCAAAGGCCGGCCCTGGCCGCTGACTAGCCAGGTGGTGAGGCTCTGCCGCATCAGCGGTTCCAGTGCCGGATTGCGCCGCATCTGCTCGCCGGCGCGCACCCCGATCAGCGAGGCGCCGCGCAGCAGCAGCTTGTTGGCCGGCAGCTTGGGGCGGTCGCCAGACGCGAAGCCGATCACCAGATAGCGCCCATTCGCCGCTACGGTTTTCCAGGCGGCATGGAAAGGTGCCCCACCCACTGGGTCGAATACCACGTCCACGCCGCGCTGGTCGGTCAGCGCCAGGATCTCGCTCGGCCAGGTTTCGCGGTTGGCATCCAGGGTCACTTCGGCGCCGGCCTGGCGCGCGGCACGGCGTTTCTCCTCGCTGGAGGCCACCGCGATCACCCTGGCGCCCATCTGCGCGCCCAGCGCCACGGCGGCCAGGCCGGTGCCGCCGCCGGCACCCAGCACCAGCAGCCGCTCGCCGCTGCGTAGCTCGCCGCGCACCACCAGGCTGCCCCAGGCGGTGTTGGCGGCCACTGGAAAGGCGGCGGCCTGCTCGTAGCTGTATTGCGGCGGTTTGGGCAGCAGGATGGAAACCGGCGCCACCAGTTCCTCGGCGAAGGCACCTGTGCGGCTATGCACCAGCACCGGCGTGCCGAGGCGCCATCCGGTCACATCCGGCGCGATCTCCACAATATCGCCGGAAGCCTCGAAGCCCGGCACGAAAGGCAGTTGCGGCTTGTGTTGGTAGTCGCCGGTCAGGATCAGCAGATCGGGGAAATTTACCCCAGCGGCGCGCACCGCCACGCGCACATGGCCCGGCGGCAGCGGGCCGCGTGGTATGTCGGCGAATTCCAGCGCTGTCTCGGGGGGGCCGAGGCGATGGCATTGCAGCACGCGATAGCTGCCCGTGCTCATCGGCCCGCCTCGCGGATCGGGCGGTAGAAAATCACCAGGGTGAGCAGCAGCAGAACGCCGCCCACCAGATAGGGCGCGTCCATGCCAACGGTTTCGTATAGCAGGCCGCCGAGCAATGGCCCGAGCACGCGGCCGAGCGCCGCCAGGCTTTGCGCCGCGCCGAGCGTGAGGCCCTGATGCTCGGCCGAAGTGGCGCGACTGATCAGGCTGACCAGGCTGGGGTTGATCATGGCGAAGCTGGTGGCGGTGAACAGGATCGACAAGCCCATCATGGGCACATTATCTACCCAGACAACCATCAATGTGCCAGCGGCCAGGCCCGCGATCCCGGTGCGCAGCAGCAGGCTTTCGCCAAAGCGGCGGCTCAAGGGGCCGATCAGGCCGCCCTGCATGGTCAGCACGATGGTACCGATGAAGGTGAAGGCAATCCCCACCTCGAAGGCATGCCAGCCGAAACGGTCGGCGCCAAAGAGCGGGAACAGGGTCTCGATCTGCGCGAACACGAAATTGATCGAGAACTGCACCAGGATCAGGGCCATGGCCGTGCGGTTGATCTGCTCCAGATGGCGCAGCGGATTGCGCCCCAGGCGGCTTGCGGTGGCCATACCCGGTTGGCGGCTCTCCTTCAGCTTCCACAGCGCGAAGCCAAGCGCGCTGAACGACGCGAAGGCGGCGGCGAAGGCGGGCAGGTGGTAGTTCGGCGCCGCCGGGTCCGGTCCGGTGAGCAGGCCGCCCAGCACCGGCCCCAGGATCATGCCCAGCCCGAAGGCGGCCCCCACGATGCCCATGCCCCTGGCACGGGTTTCCGGCGTGGTGCTGTCGGCGATGATGGCCTGGGCGATGCCGATCTTGCCCGCGCCGATGCCGGCGAGAATGCGGGCCAGGAATACCGTCACCAGCGTGTCGGCAAAGGCGAGGCCGAGATAGGCGCAGCAGGAAATCAGGGTGCAGGCCAGGAAAACCGGCCGCCGGCCGATCCGGTCGGTGAGGGCGCCGAGCAAAGGCGAGGTGATAAACTGGGCGATGGAGAAGACCGAAGCCAGCAGCGCGATGACGATAGGCGAGGCGCCGAAGCTGATGGCGTAGAAGGGCAGCAAAGGCAACACGATGCCGAAGCCGATCAGATCGACCATGATGGAGAGGAAAATCACGCCCAGCATCAAAAAAGTCTCATATATTACAGGCTATTGTCTTCAGCGCTGGGACAATTGCCTGGACCGCCCGAACCCGCTATTTTCCGCGCCGAATTTCCAAAAAGTCTCGAAAGGGCGGCCATGAAGATCAACGGCGTAGCCTACCGCACGATCTGGGTCAACGACGATGGCTGGTCCGTGGGCATCATTGACCAGACCGGCCAGCCGCATCGTTTCGTCACCACCAGCCTCACCAGCATGACCGAGGCCGCTCATGCCATCAAGGCGATGATCGTGCGCGGCGCGCCGCTGATCGGCGCCACAGGTGCCTATGGCATGGCTCTGGCGATGCGCCATGACCCTTCCGATGCCTCGCTGGCGCAGGCTTATGCTGTGCTGGTGGAGCCCCGCCCCACGGCGATCAATCTGCGCTGGGCGCTGGATCGCGTGCGCGCGGCGTTACAGCCTCTGGTGCCCAAGGAACGCGCTTCCGCCGCTTATGCGCTGGCCGCCGAAATCTGTAACGAGGATGTGGAAGTCTGCTCCAGCATCGGCAATCACGGCCTGGGCCTGATCGAGGCCATGCATGCCGAGATCGGCCGTTCGCGCCCGGTGAATATTCTCACTCATTGTAATGCCGGCTGGCTCGCCTGTGTTGATTGGGGCACGGCTTTGGCGCCGATCTACAAGGCCCATGATGCCGGCATCCCGGTGCATGTCTGGGTGGATGAGACCCGGCCGCGCAACCAGGGTGCCTCGCTCACCGCCTGGGAGCTGGGCCGCCACGGCGTGCCGCATACCCTGATCGTGGATAATGCCGGCGGCCATCTGATGCAGCATGGCCAGGTCGATTTCTGCATCGTGGGCACCGACCGCACCACGCGGCGCGGCGATGTCTGCAACAAGATCGGCACCTACCTGAAGGCCCTGGCGGCCAAGGATAACGGCGTGCCGTTCTATGTGGCGCTGCCCAGTTCCACTATCGACTGGACGATTGCCGATGGCGTGCGCGAGATTCCCATCGAGGAACGTGCCGAGGCGGAGGTGACGGTGATGACCGGCAAGACCGCCGCTGGCGAGATCGTCTCGGTGCGCATCACGCCCGATGAGACCCGTGCCGCCAATTACGGTTTCGACGTGACGCCCGCGCGTCTGGTCACTGGCCTGATCACCGAGCGCGGCATCTGCCCGGCTTCCGAAGCCGGCTTGATTTCGCTGTTCCCCGAACACGCTCTTTAAGACGGAAGCCTGCCCCATGAAGAATCTCTGGTCCGACCGCGATGCCAAGGCCGCCATCAAGCATTACGCCTTGCAGGGTGTGAATGAGGATTTGGCGATCCGCACCTACACCACGCGGCTGCTCGGCGGCGTGCCAGCTTTGGTGCAGCATGGCGGCGGCAACACCTCGGTGAAAACCAAGATGCGCGACATTCTTGGCAATCCGGTGGATGTGCTCTGCGTGAAGGGCTCGGGCTGGGATATGGCGGTGATCGAACCGCCAGGCTTGCCGGCGGTGAAGCTGAAGCCGTTGCAGGCGCTGATCGATTTGAAGGCGCTGACCGACGAAGACATGGTGAATGTGCAGCGCTGCAACCTGCTTGATTCCACCTCGCCCAATCCTTCGGTGGAAACCCTGTTCCATGCCTTCCTGCCGCATAAGTTCATCGACCATACCCATGCCGATGCCGTGCTGGCGCTGACCGACCAGGCCGATGGCATCGAGCAGGCCAAGAAGCTCTATGGCAAGCGCATCGCCGTGGTGGAATACGAAATGCCGGGCTTCGGCCTGGCCAAGAAGGCGGCGGAAGCTTTCCGCCGCCAGCCCGATGCCGAAGGCCTGATCCTAGTGAAGCATGGCATCTTCACCTGGGGCGATAACGCCAAGCAGGCCTATCACCGCATGATCGAGTTCGTCTCCATGGCCGAGGCGCGGCTGGCCAAGGGCAGGAAGAGCGTGTTCGCGCCGGCCAAGCTGCCGAAGAAGATCGCGGCGCCCGAGGATGTGCTGCCGATCCTGCGCGGCCTGATCAGCATCCCGACTAATCCCGATGACGGCCAATATGCGCGCTGGGTGTTCGACCGCCGCCAGACGCCGGAGATCGACGCCTTTGTGAATGGCAAGGATGTGGCGCGCTACAGCCAGGCCGGCACGGTGACGCCGGATCATGTGATCCGCACCAAGCCCTGGCCGGTGGTGTTGCCCGCACCCGAAGCCGGCAAGCTGGATGTTTTCGCCGTAGAGGCGAAGAAGGCCGTGCAGGCCTATATCGCCAAGTACAAGGCGTATTTCGAGCGCCACAATGCTACGGCGGTTCCTAAGAAGATCATGCTCGATCCGATGCCACGCGCTTTGCTGCTGCCAGGCTTGGGGCTGATCGGCGTTGGCAAGTCGCGCAAAGAAGCCAGCATCGCCGCCGATATCGCGGAGACCGCCGTCGCCGTGATCACCCGCGCCGAGGCGATTGGCAAATTCACCTCGATCGCCGAACGCGACATATTCGATGTGGAATACTGGTCGCTGGAGCAGGCCAAGCTCGGCAAGGGCGCCGAGAAGCCGCTGGCGCGCCAAGTCGTTGTCGTCACCGGCGGCGCGGGTGCCATCGGCGCCGCCACGGCCAAGGCCTTTGCTGCCGAAGGCGCCGAGGTTGCCGTGCTCGATCTTGATGGCGCCAAGGCGGCTGAAGTGGCCAAGAAGCTCGGCGGCATTGGCATCACCTGCGATGTCACCAAGGAAGCCGCCGTGCGTGCGGCCTTCGCCAAGGTGGCGGCGCATTTCGGCGGCGTGGATATCGTGGTCTCCAATGCCGGCGCCGCCTGGGGCGGCCGCATCGGCGAGGTGTCCGATGCTTCCCTGCGCAAGAGCTTCGATCTCAATTTCTTCAGCCATCAATATGTGGCGCAGGCCGCTGTGGCGATCATGCTCAAGCAAAATACCGGCGGCTGCCTGCTGTTCAACGCCTCCAAGCAGGCGGTGAATCCGGGCCCGGATTTCGGCGCCTATGGCCTGCCCAAGGCGGCGACGCTGTTCCTGTCGCGGCAATATGCGCTGGATTACGGTGGGCAAGGCATCCGTGCCGGTGCCGTGAATGCCGACCGCATCCGCTCCGGCCTGCTCACCGACGACATGGTGGCCAAGCGCTCCAAGGCGCGCGGCGTCTCGGAGAAGGATTACATGTCGGGCAATCTGCTCGGCCGCGAAGTGAAGGCTTCGGACGTGGCCCAGGCCTTCGTGCAGCTGGCGGTGGCGCAGAAGACCACTGGCGGCGTGGCCACGGTGGATGGCGGCAATATCGCGGCCGCCTTGCGCTGAGCTGGATTTAATCCGTCATGGCACGGCTTGGCCGTGCCATCCACGAGTTTTTGCTCGGCGAAAAGACAAGGCGTGGATGCCACGCCTAAAGCGTGGCATGACGGCTCGAATATAACCGCCTCAAACCTCCAGCCGCGCCAGCGCCTGGCCTTCCTTCACGCTGTCGCCCTCGGCCACCAGCAGGGCGGCGAGCTTGCCGGCTTTCGGCGTTTCCACCGGGATTTCCATCTTCATCGATTCCAGGATCATCACCACATCGCCGGCGCCCAAGCTGTCGCCGGCGGCGGTTTCGATCTTCCACACCTTGCCGGTCACGTCGGCCTTGATATCGAGGATGGGCATGTCCGGTCCCTGGTTTTTTGCTTCTGGTTCAGGCGCCAGTGTCGGGGCTTCGCCGGGGCGGATCAACCCTCAGGCCCTGCCGTGCCGATTTTCCATCTGGCCGGGAGGGCGGCCGGCGCGTAGCATACGCACAATCAGCGAGGATTCGATGCGCCCCACCGGTTTAGTGCTTTTGCTGCTCGCCACGGGCCTGATCGCGGCCTGCGACAAGATAACCACGCCAGCGCCGGTCATGGCCAAACCTGGCCCCGCGGCCAATGGCAACCAGCCGGTGGCTGCCGCCCGGCCAGTTTTTGAGATCGCGCCGCGCAGCTATCCCGATCAGAGCAACACCGTGCCGGTCGGCTGGGTGTCGCCCGAGGAGAAGCGCGCCGAGGCGATGCGCGAAGAGCAGAAGAAGGCCGAGGAGCGCAAGGCCATGGAGGCCAGGCAGGCCGCCGCGATGGCGGCACCGCCAGCCAAGGGCTCAGCCACCCGCAACGCGGCCAAGGCGCCGGCCAGCGCACCAGCTCGCACGCCGGCGCCGCGCCAGACTGCTGCTCCCGTCAGGCCGGTGGAAAACATGGCGAACAAGGCAGCCGCCACGCCCGGCCTTTGGCGCGCCCATATCGCCTCGCACCGCTCGGAAGAAGCGGCGATCAATGATTGGCAGGCCCGGCTCAAGGCCGCGCCGCAGGTCTATGGTGAGCTGGAGCCTACCCTGGTCTGGGTCGATCTGCCCAATCGCGGCGCCTTCGCCAGGCTCACCTTTGGCGACTATGCCAGCAAGCGCGAGGTGGATGCCGCCTGCGCCAGGATCACCGGCCCTGGCCGCTACTGCAACGCGGTGGCGGAGTAGGGCAGCCCGACAGTTTCGGCCGGCAACAAAAAAGCCCCGCCGGTTTCCCGGCGGGGCTTCTTCATATCGGGCTGCTTAAGCTTAGCAGCTGAAGTACATCGAGAACTCGATCGGGTGCGGGGTATGCTCGAAGGCATACACTTCTTCCCACTTCAGGTCCATATAGGCGTCGATGAAGTCATTGTTGAACACGTTACCGGCCTTCAGGAAGGCGCGGTCCTTGTCCAGGTTCTCCAGCGCTTCACGCAAGGAACCGCAAACCTGCGGCACCTGCTTCAGCTCTTCCGGCGGCAGGTCATAGAGGTTCTTGTCCATGGCGTCGCCGGGATGGATCTTGTTCTTGATGCCATCAAGGCCGGCCATGAGCATGGCGGAGTAGGCCAGGTAGGGGTTCGCGCCCGGATCGGGGAAGCGGACCTCAACGCGCTTGGCTTTCTCGCCGGCGCCGAACGGAATGCGGCAGGAAGCCGAGCGGTTGCGCGCCGAATAGGCGAGCAGCACCGGGGCTTCGAAGCCGGGGATCAGGCGCTTGTAGCTGTTGGTCAGCGGGTTGGTGAAGGCATTCAGCGCCTTGGCATGCTTGATGATGCCGCCGATGTAGAACAGCGCCATCTCGCTGAGGCCGGCATACTTGTTGCCAGCGAATAGCGGCTTGCCGCCCTTCCACAAGGACTGGTGCACATGCATACCCGAGCCGTTATCGCCCTTGATCGGCTTCGGCATGAAGGTAGCGGTCTTGCCCCAGGCATGGGCCACGTTGTGGACGCAATACTTGTAAATCTGCATGCTGTCAGCCGACTTCACCAGCGGCGCGAACTTGATGCCCAGCTCATGCTGGCTGTTCGCCACTTCGTGGTGATGCTTCTCAACCGCCACGCCCATGCCGGCGATGGTGGTCAGCATCTCGGCGCGCAGGTCGTTGCCCTGGTCCAGCGGCGCGACCGGGAAGTAGCCACCCTTGATCGGGGCGCGGTGGCCCATATTGCCGCCTTCGTAGGACTTGCCCGAGTTGTAGGCGCCTTCGATGTCGTCGAGATAGACGAAGGTCTCGTTCATCGACACCTTGAAGCGGGCATCGTCGAACACGAAGAACTCAGCTTCCGGGCCGAAATAGGCGGTGTCGGCCAGCTTGCTCGACTTGATGAAACCTTCGGCGGCCTTGGCGATGGAGCGCGGGCAGCGGTTATAGGTGGTGCCATCACCCGGGTTCAGCACGTCGCAGAAGATGACCAGCATGGTCTGCGCGGCGAAGGGGTCGAAGGTCACGGTGTTGAGATCCGGCTTCAGCAGCATGTCGGACTCGTTGATCGCCTTCCAGCCGGCAATCGACGAACCGTCGAACATGGTGCCTTCGTTCAGCAGATCATCGTCCACCATGGCGATGTCCATGGCCAGATGCTGCCACTTGCCGCGCGGGTCCGTGAACCGGAGGTCCACATACTTCACGTCTTTTTCCTTGATCAGCTTCAGTATCGATTTCGCATCAGCCATGGTCTGTTTCCTGCTGCTCTTCCTGATTCAGGTTCACTGGGTTTGGGGTGATGATCAGGCGGTTGCGACCCGCCCAACCGTCAGACCGCCTCCGTACCCTTTTCGCCGGTACGGATGCGGATGACTTCTTCGACGGTGGAGATGAAAATCTTGCCGTCGCCGATGCGGCCGGTGCGGGCGGCCTGGGTGATGGCCTCAACGGCGCGATCAACCATGCTGTCGTCGAGCACGACCTCGATCTTCACCTTGGGCAGGAAGTCGACGACGTATTCAGCGCCGCGATACAGCTCGGTATGGCCCTTCTGGCGCCCGAAGCCCTTGGCTTCGGTCACGGTCAGGCCCTGCAAACCGATTTCGTGCAGCGCTTCCTTCACTTCGTCGAGCTTGAACGGCTTGATGATGGCTTCGATCTTTTCGATGGTCTTCTTGGTGTTTCCCGATAACCGTCGGCGTTGAAACGAACAAGGCTGATGTATGCACGGAGTGTGCCAGCTTTAAGAGGTGGTTAACACTCTGAATTGCTGGTGTAGCAGGGGGGTAACCTCCCTGTCGATGGATACAATAGATCGAATAATGGGCATAATGCCCATATATTGGGCAAATTACTGCTCATTTATTCACCTTGTGCGCCGCGAGCCAAGAGCCAACCCGCTGAAGCGCCTCGGAAATAGCCGCATCGTCGGCTGCAAAGGAAAAGCGCAGATAGCCCTCGCCATGGCTGCCGAAGCTGGTGCCGGCGATGGTGGCCACCCCGGCATCCTCCAGCAAGGCATCCTGCAGCTGCCGCGCCGTGTAGCCGGTGCCGGTGATGTTGGGGAAGGCGTAAAACGCGCCGGCGGGCTGGATGCAGCTCACGCCCGGCAGCGCATTAAGGCCGGCCACGGTCAGCGCGCGGCGGCGGATGAAGGCCTGGCGCATATGCTCCACGGCATCCTGTGGCCCTTCCAGCGCGGCGATGCCGGCGAACTGGGTGGGGGCGTTGACGCAGGAATGCACATTGATCGCCAGCTTAGTGGCCAGTTCTGCCAGTTTTTTCGGCCACATGCCCCAGCCCAGCCGCCAGCCGGTCATGGCATAGGTCTTGGACCAGCCGTCCAGGATGATCAGGCGGTCATGCAGGTCGGTATAGGGGATGAAACTGGCATAGGGCTTGTCGTCGTCCAGCACCAGGCGCGAATAGATTTCGTCGGCCATGATCGCCACATGGGGATGCTTGGCCAGGCCGGCGGCCAGCTTGGCCACTTCGGCTGCCGGCGCCACGCCGCCGGTGGGATTGGCCGGCGAGTTCACGATCAGCAGCCGGGTCTTGGGCGTGATGCGGGCCAGCAGGTCTTCGGCGCGGAAGGCAAAGCCATCCTTCTCCAGCAAAGGGTAGCCCACGGCGGTGGCGCCGGTGAAATTCACTAGGGATTCGTAGATCGGGAAACCAGGATCGGGATACATGATCTCGCCGCCCGGCTCGCCGAACATTTGGATCGCGGTGGCCATGGTCACCTTGCCGCCGGGCACGATCACGATGCAATCGGGATCCACGCTCACGCCACGGCGCAGCGCGATATCGGCGGCCACAGCCTGGCGCAAAGGCAAGATGCCGTTGGCCGGCGTGTAGCCATGATGGCCATCGCGCAGCGCCTTCACCGCGGCTTCCACCACATGCTGCGGCGTGGAAAAATCCGGTTGCCCGATGCCGAGATTGATCACCGACTTGCCCTGGGCCTCCAGGGCCTTCGCGCGGGCCAGCACCTCGAAGGCGCTTTCCGAGCCCAGCCGGTTCATGCGTGCGGCGATCTGCATCCCGTTTTCCTCCGTTTTTCGCTTCGCTGCTTATGCCGGGTTTCCACCCGGTCGACAAGGGCAGGGCAGGGCACTAGCTTGCTCCCGACATTGTCAAATAGAGGATTGGAAATGCTGCTCGATGTTCGCACCTACACCACCCGTCCCGGCAAGCTGAAGCCGCAGCTTGACCTCTACGAAAAGCTTGGCATGGTGCCGCAGAAGCGCCATCTCGGCGAGCCGGTGGCCTTTCTGGTGACCGAGACTGGGCCGCTCAACACCTATATGCATATCTGGGCCTATGACGATGCCGCCGACCGAACCCGGAAGCGCGCCGCGATGATGGCCGATCCGGAATGGCAGGCCTTCCTCGCCGCCAGCGCGGAAGCCGGCTTTCTGGTGGCACAGGAGACCAAGCTGATGACTCCGGCGCCTTTTGCGCCAATAAAGCGCTGACCCAGGGCCGGTTCGCCTTTGGCGGGAGTATGCGGCCACTTAATTCTGGCATGTACCGCTCCGGAGTATTAGGCTAAGCCCATGTAAGCGCTGCGCTCTGGGAGGAGCGAGCTGAATGGGACTCCGGGCGATACTGCTGTCGTTGAGTCTGTTTGGGGCTGCGGAAGCGGCCGCGCAGCCGCATTTTCAGATCGTTGGTCCTGAGCGACCGCCTTACATCACCGAGCATAATGGCGTGCCCGGCGGCCCGGCTGTGGTGCTGGCGCGGCGGCTGGCCGAACTCGCTGGGCAGAATCCCGGCGTGCAAATCCTGCCCTTCCAGCGCGCTGTGACCCAGCTTGATATCGGCCATACACTTTACCCTGCTTTGCTGCGCACACCGCAGCGCGAGGAGCGCTATGCCTGGATCGGCAAGGTGCATACCGACCGCGCGGTGTTCTTCACCCGCCGCGGCGATGACAAGGTCAATACCATTGATGCGGCGCGGCGCCTTGGCCTGATCGGGGTATTGCGGGGCTCGGAACTGCATCCGATGCTGCAGGCTTATGGTTGCGACAGCATCCATACCGCCAGCACCGAGGCCGAGAATGCCCGTCTGCTGCGCGCCGGGCGGATTGATGCCTGGTTCGCTCTGAATGCCGTGGGCCGCGCCACGGCGGCCGAGATCGATGTGGTGCCGGGCAGCTTTCACACTGGTGAAAGCTTCTCCCAGCTTGCTTTCTGGGCTGTGGCCTCGCGCAACCTACCTCCTGAAATGATCGCTGCCTTGCGCCGTGCCTATGAGCAACTGCAGAGCAGTGGTGAATACACCCGTATCGTCAAGCCACTCCTGGCTTTGGAAGCCCCATCCTGACCACCTGAGTAACCGGAGGAACGCATGCTATTCTTCTCGCAGATCAAGATCGGCCCCAGAGTCTTTGCCGTGATCGCCTTGCTGTCGCTGGTGGCGGCCGGGGTTGGCTTCACCGGCATCCGTGCGCTGGATCGCTACGAGGTGCAGAGCAAGCGCATGGAAACCCTGGCCAAGCGTGCCAACCTGCTGGAGCGGGTGGATAAGCTGGTCTATGCCGTGGTGATGGATTCACGCGGCATCTACATGTCGCGTGACTTTGCGGAAGCCAAGCGCTTTGGCACCCCGCTGGTCCGCAATCTTGATCAGCTGCGCACCACCATGGGCGAGATCGAGACCCTGCTGGAGCCCGACCAGCGCACCGCCTTCGATGAATTCAAGACCGTGGTGAATCAGTTCATCACCTTCCGCACCGAACTGGTGCGGCTGGGTACCGAAGTGGAAGTGGCCAAGGGCCGCGAATATGGCGACAACGACGCCAACCGCTCCAACCGCCAGGCGCTGAACCAGCGGCTCGATGCTGCCGCCAAACGCAATTTCGAGCAGGTGGTGGCACTGAACCAGGAATTGACGCATTTCTACGAAGTGCAGCGCCCCACCATGATCATCGGCATGATCGCGGGTGTGATCGTGGCGGTGTTCCTCGGCATCTATGTGGTGCTAGCCACCATCACGCGGCCAATCACCAAGATCAATACCGTGATGGGCCGGCTTGCCTCGGGGGATATGACGGTACGCATCGAGGGCGCTGAGCGCGGCGATGAGATCGGCGGCATGGCCAAGGCGGTGCAGGTGTTCAAAGACAATATGGTGGCGCGCGAGGAAGCGGAGGCGCAGATCGCCGCGCAGCGCCAGGAGGCCGAGCGTATCCGCAACGAGAATGACGCACGCGACCGTGCGGCGGCGGCCGAGATCGCGGCCCTTTGCGGCAAGATCGCGGCCGGTGATCTGTCTGACCGCTTGGGCGAGCAGGGTAAGGAAGGCTTCTATCTGGCGGTCAGCCAGCAGCTCAACCAGCTCACCGCCACCTTGCAGGATATGGCCGGTGAATTGGCCGGCGTGATGGGCGCCATGGCGGAAGGTGATCTGACCCGCGCCGTGCAAGGGCAATACCAGGGCGTGTTCGGCCAGTTGAAGGAGAGCGCCAACGGTACCGGGGCGCGCCTGCGCGATTTTGCCGGGCGGCTCAGCCTTACGGCTCAGACGGTGCGCAGCGCCTCCAATGAAATCTCCACCGGCAGCCAGGATCTGGCGCAGCGCACCGAAAGCCAGGCGGCGGCCATTGAGGAGACGGCGGCATCGATGCATGAAATCACCACCACGGTGAAACTGAACGCGGAGAATGCCCAGGCCGCCAACCAGCTCAGCCAGGTGGCGCGCGACACGGCGGAGAAGGGTGGCGCCATCACCCAGCAGGCGGTGGCGGCGGTCAGCCGCATCGAGGATAGTGCGCGCCGTATCGGCGACATCATGTCGCTGATTGACGAGATCGCCTTCCAGACCAACCTGCTGGCGCTGAATGCATCGGTGGAAGCGGCGCGGGCGGGCGAGTCCGGCAAGGGCTTCGCCGTGGTGGCGCAGGAAGTGCGTAATCTGGCACAGCGCTCGGCCACCGCGTCGAAAGACATCAAGGCGCTGATCAATGAGTCCAATGCCCAGGTGAAGAGCGGCGCCACCCTGGTGAACCAGACCGGCACCGGCCTCACCGAGATCGTGACGGCGGTGAAGAAAGTATCCGACATCGTGGCCGAGATCGCGGCGGCCAGCCGCGAGCAGGCCACGGGCCTGGATCAGATCAACACCGCCGTAGGCCAGATGGATGAGATGACCCAGCGCAATTCCGCCTTGGTGGAAGAGACCACGGCGGCGGCACAGTCGCTGGCCGGGCAGGCCAATGAGCTGGCGCAGCTGGTCACCTTCTTCAAGATCGGTGAAGGCGGGCGCGCCGCCGCGCCGGCGGCGGTTCGCTCGGTGCCGGCATCGGTGCCGCGCAGCGCGCCAGCCAAACCGCCCGCCGCCAGCGCCCGGCCCGCGCCCCTGAAGCCGGCGCTCGCCGATGGCGATGGCTGGAATGAATTCTGAGCCGCTTTAAGCGCGCGGCAATCCTTGAGTCCCCAGGCTGGTCTGCCTAATCTGGCGGCCAGTCCTTTGGGGAGCGAGACGGATGAGCAAGCGTACCGGCGGCCAGATTCTGGTTGAGCAATTGCGGATTCAAGGCGTCGATACCGCCTTCGGCGTGCCGGGTGAAAGCTATCTCGCGGTGCTCGACGCGATGCATGACCATGCCAATGCCATGCGCTATGTGATCTGCCGCCAGGAAGGCGGCGCGGCGATGATGGCCGATGCCTATGCCAAGCTCACCGGCAAGGTGGGCGTCTGCATGGTGACGCGCGGCCCCGGCGCCACCAACGCTTCCGCCGGCGTGCATGTGGCCTTCCAGGATTCCACGCCCATGCTGCTGCTGATCGGCCAGGTGGGCCGCGACATGATCGAGCGCGAGGCTTTCCAGGAAATCGACTATCGCCGCATGTTCGGCCAGATGGCGAAATGGGTGGCGCAGATCGATGATCCGGCGCGCATCCCGGAATATATCAGCCGCGCTTTCTCGGTGGCGCAATCCGGCCGCCGTGGCCCGGTGGTGCTGGCTTTGCCGGAAGACATGCTCACTGAATTGGCCGAGACACCCGATGCGCCGCCGGTGCGCGCGCCCGAGGCGCATCCTGGTCCTGCCGAGATGCAGCGCTTCAAGGCCATGCTGCAGGCTGCCGAGCGGCCTTTGCTGATCGTGGGTGGCGGCGGCTGGAGCGAGGCTTTGCGCATCGAAACCCAGGCTTTCGCCGAGGCAGCCGACCTGCCGGTGGCGGCGGTGTTTCGGCGCCAGGATTATGTCGATAACGATTGGCCGAATTACATCGGTGATGTCGGCATCGGGCCGAGCCCGAAGCTGGCCGAACGGGTGAAGCAATCCGATCTGCTGATTGTGCTCGGCGCGCGCTTGGGCGAGATGAGCACCGGCGGCTATACTTTGCTGGGCATCCCGCAGCCCGGCCAGCCGATGGTGCATATCCATGCCGGCGCGGAAGAACTCAACCGCGTTTATCAGCCGGAATTGCCGATCCAGGCTTCCTCGCGCGCCTTCATCGCCGCCGCCCGCGCACTGGGGCCGATTGATGGCAGCCGCTGGCGCAGCGAGACCCGCATGGCGCGGGCCGAATACGAAGCCTGGCAGCAGCCCACCACATCGCCCGGTCCGGTGCAGATGGCCGAGATCATTCGCTGGCTGGATGCCAACACGCCGGCCGATACGATCTTCACCAATGGTGCTGGCAACTACGCCACCTGGGTGCATCGCTTTCATCGCTATCGCCGCCATGGCGGCCAGCTGGCGCCCACCTCCGGCTCCATGGGCTATGGCCTGCCGGCGGCGGTGGCGGCCAAGATCGCGCGGCCCGAGCGGCTGGTAGTGGCTTTTGCCGGTGATGGCTGCATCCAGATGACGATTCAGGAATTCGCCACGGCGCGCCAGCATGGCGCCAATATCATCGCCATCGTGGTGAACAATGGCATGTATGGCACCATCCGCATGCATCAGGAACGTGAATACCCCACCCGTGTCAGCGGCACCGAATTGACCAATCCGGATTACGCCGCCCTGGCGCGCGCCTATGACGGCCATGGCGAGACGGTGGAGCGCACCGAGGATTTCGCAGCCGCCTTCGAGCGTGCGCGGCAATCGGGCAAGCTGGCGATCATCGAAGTACGGGTGGACCCGGAAGCCCTGACGCCGCGCGCCTCACTGAGCCAGATTCGCGAGGCGGCGATCAAGGCGCATCACAGCGTGCGCTAGCGCAAGGCCCCATGTCCCGGTTGCGCGTTGCAGCCTGGGAATCTTTACCTCCAGCATATTGGTCATGCTGAAAAATAAGTCGCCCTTGCCGCGCAGGATTTTCGCCATAGCTTCGTGTTACGGTGAGACATGGCTTTGCTCGAATCCTCCACACTTGATAAACAGCAGCTTGAAACTTGGCTGGTGCGCGCCGCTTTGCGCGGAGAGCCGGTAGAGGATTTATTGGCTGGATTCTGCGACCGCCTGCAGGAGGAGGGCGTGCCTCTGGCACGCGGCCATATCGCGCTGGCCGCCCTGCATCCGCTGATCCGCGCCCGCAGCTTCACCTGGGAGCAGGACCTTGGCAGCGTGGACAATGAAGCGATGCCGCATCGCGCGCCCAATGAAGAAAGCCAGGCCTGGCTCGAGAGCCCGTTCCGCCACATGCTGCTGAACGACATCGAGCATCTGCACCGGCCGCTAGCCGGGCCGCGCGCCCAGCGCGATTTTCCCGTGCTGGAGGAATTCGCCGCACTCGGCTACACCGACTGGCTGGCCTATGCTTTCGGCTTCGGCTGGGTGATGGAGCATATGCCGGTTACCGCCCGCATGGCCGAGATCGGCATGGTCTGCTCTTTCTCCACTACGCGGCCGGGCGGTTTTTCCGCCGCTGAACTGGCACGGCTGAATCGCCTGCTGCCGCATCTGGCGTTGGCGGTGAAGGCCATTGCCATGGCGGCCACCACACGCGATGTGATGGCGGCTTATCTGGGCGAAGACGCCGCGCGCCATGTGCTGTCTGGCGAAATCCGCCGAGGCATGGCGCATAAGGTGGAAGCGGGCATCCTTTATGCCGATCTGCGCGGCTTCACGGCTTTGGCCGACCGTTTGGCGATCGAACCGCTGGTGGAAACCCTGAATGCCTATTTTGATTGCCTGGGGCCCGCCATCACCGCCGAAGGCGGCCAGGTGCTGAAATTCCTCGGCGATGGCCTGCTCGCCAGTTTCCAGCTCAATGGCGATGCCCAGCCGGATCGCCTTTGCCAGGCGGCTTTGCGCGCCGCCGAATGCGGCCTCAAGAATGTGGCCGCGCTGAACGCGGATCGCAGCGGCCGTGGCCTGCCGGTGCTGCAACTGGATATCGCGCTGCATCTCGGCACGCTGATGTATGGCAATGTCGGCACCGCCGAGCGGCTGGATTTCACCCTGATCGGCCCGGCCGTGAACGAGGCGGCGCGGATCGAGAATCTCTGTTCGGCGCTGGATCGCAGCCTGCTGGCTTCCGATAGCTTCGCCGCCTGCGTCGGCGGCAAGCTGCAGTCGCTGGGCCATCATGTGCTGCGTGGCGTGGCCGAGAAGCGCGAGATTTTCGGGCGCTGAATTTTATTGAAGCGTTGACTTTCCATTGAAAGTTGCGCAAGCCTGCGGCGCGGTCCGGATTGGGCCGGGCCGGGGGGCGCATGGTCACCTATACGATAGCCTTGATCGCCAGCGCGGATGCTGCCAGCACCGATGTGGCGCAGGAGGTGCTTGAGGCGGCAGGCCGGCGCTTTGGTTTCGGCTTCCGCTGGAAGCGCGTGAGCGCTGCCGACAAGCTGCAGGCCAATGATTTGCGCCGCAGTGATGCGGTGCTGCTCTGCGATGGCGCCGACCTGCCCGATGCTGCGGCCTCGGCCGATTGGCATCCGCCGGTTTTCGGCCTGGCACCGGCATCACCGGCGGCCATGCTGGCGGCTTGCCCGATCCGGCTGATCGAGGCGGGCGGGCAGATGCTGGCACATCTGGGGCAAAAGCCTGCGGCGCGGGCCGTGGAACTGGCCTTGGCGACGGTGCTGGTGGACTCAGCGGGCAGCATGAATGCCCGGCAGATGGGCGCTGCCATTCTCACGGCACTCTGAACAGATACGCATTGAATGCAAACAGGTGGCTTGAGAGCCGCATCAGCCTGCGATTTCTGGCGGTGCTGATAGTCACAAGCAGAGAATTCTCCAAGTGATAGCGGCTTGATCTAGCCGAACTAGAGAGAATTCCCTGTTAGCAGGCAAAATACAGGGAATGCTTTTGTTTTAAAGCCTGATTGAAGCGCCGCAATCCTCGTAAAATTGCAGTATTCTAGCAAAATACGGTCAATTTCCCTGCGTTCTGGAACTGGGAAACTTTGTGCTCGTAACAAGGTAGTCAATACCCATTACCAGGCTTTCGAATTGCGCAAACTGGGATGTTCTGATTCAGTCGGGGCGCCTGTATCAAACCGCAATGCAGTGGATTGGCCAATGCGTCATGTTGCCCATATCTTTACCCGCCTAGAGCTCTTCGAGCTGGTGTGGTCGAAGCCCATCCAAAAAATTGCTCAGGAGCTTGGCTTATCAGATCGAGGGTTGGCCAAGATATGCGAGCGCCATCGGGTGCCAAGCCCCCCTCGAGGCTACTGGGCACGAGTGGCTGCTGGTCAGCTAGTTAAGCGGCCACTCTTTCGTGAGGTTAACGATCTGGCACTTGATCGAATTGAGATTGGCTCTGCTTTCTCAAATTTGCCCCAAGAAACACAAGAGTTTCTACGCAAAGCCAAGGCGGAACGTATGGCGAAACGGCGGCAGATTGTTGACCCTTGGCCTACCCCTTTGCCGTCCCCCGCGTTAACACCGCATCCCATAGTGGCCGCAACCGCCAAAGCCCTCCGGACGGCCAAACCCGGACAGTATGGCGCTGTTTCAGCAACTGATGCCGGCATGTGCGGAGTTGCCATTCACGCCGGCAGGGTAGAGCGGGCAATCACCTTGCTCGAAAGATTGGCGGTTACACTGGAAGCAGATGGTTTGCTTTTACTGCCTATGGGGCAGCGCATGAGGGTCGCTATCGGTGATGACGAAGTTCTGTTCACTTTGATTGAGCGGACTCGACGCGAAAAGCACATACCTTCGGAAGAAGAGCAGGCATTATATGCGGAGCGTCAGCGCAAACGGCAGCATGCTGCGGAGCGCAAGCATTGGGACGCCTATATGTCTCTACCCTATGAAAGCCCTTGGCCCGAATACGATACGATATTTATGGGTCAATTAGTTTTTACGATAGATGGTTGGGCATCCGGTTTACGCAAAACATGGGCTGATGGCAAAACTCAAAGTATCGAGTCGATGTTTGGCGAGATCATTGCCGGTCTCAAAGTTTTCCTTGCACAAAAGAAGCTTGAGCGAGAACACAGGGAAGAGCAGGAGAGGCAAAGGCTCGAACTGGCTCGAAGGCACGATTTAGCTAAGAAGCGAAAGGATCGAGAGCAGCACCGTATCTCCTATTTGCGGGAGCTGGTGCAGCTGCAGCGTGAAGCAGCCGATATCCGATCATGGATCGCGGCATTACCTGACAGTGTAGTGGCGGGCTCCTCGACTGAGCTGGGACGAATGCTGACTTGGGCGCAAGATCGTTTGATTATGCTTGAGACCAAGACCACGGTTGAGGCGGCGGCAGCTAAATTGCACGGACAAGCGCTTTTCCCAGATATCGACGCGCTTTTTGATCCGTTAGGTGAGCCTCCTGAAGCCCGGTACTTTTAGTGCTGAGTGTCATTGGTAAAGGCATTGCGTACAGCATGAACTCGTACCGCTATGACAATAGCGCCGCTGACTAGAGCAATTTTTTCCATCCCCATTCGCATTTTTGATGGTCCCAGGGTCTCGCGTCTAAAATTGTCGCGACCTGATTTTCCGTAGGGTAACGCTACAACTTAACTTGACGGACACCAAATCGGTGTTAGTCCAACAATCTCCAGTAGAAAAATCAACCATCAATAATCTATATCGGTGCTTATTGACACGATATGA
>Ga0164290_1001315_pt1 | contig 40393 bp, 37 predicted proteins | sample Micstemetagenome_FD_108782 | JGI IMG/M metagenome (GOLD analysis project Ga0164290, IMG submission 108782) | Contaminated culture microbial community from soil near Moab, Utah, USA - Microcoleus steenstrupii SON62 (Illumina Assembly) | ecosystem: Environmental > Terrestrial > Soil > Soil crust...
CGCCGACTTCGACGGCCCGAACGGCACCTACAACGGTCTGCAGGTCGTCAATGACTTCTACACCGATGGCAATCAGTGGAGCAGCGGCACCGGCACCGGCGCCAACGAAGCGCTGATCGCCGGTGGTGACTCGGGCGGTGGCGACTTCATCTGGAACGGTAGCGAGTGGGTGCTGAGCGGCGTGCACTCGTGGGGCATCAACCTGTACAGCGGCGCCAACAGCGCCAGCTGGGGCGACCTGAGCGGCTCGACCGCCGTTGTCAGCCACTATGACTGGCTGATGCGCAACGCCGTGCCCGAGCCCGCCTCGCTGGCCATCACGCTGCTGGGCCTGCTGGCCGCTGGTGGCGCAAGCCGCCGTCGCAAGTCGGTCGCCTGATCGCGCCCTGCTGCACCCTGAGAAAGGCGGGCCTGCGGGCCCGCCTTTTTTTGGCCTGGCTCAGCCCAGCTGCAGCCGGCTGCTGAACTTGGCGCGCTTGAGGCTGAAGAACGCCTTCACGTTGCGCACATTGGCCTGGCTGGTGAACAGGCGCTGCGTCAGCTCGGCGTAGGCGGCCATGTCGCGCACCTGCAGCACCAGCAGGAAGTCGGGGCCGGGGCTGACGCGATAGCACTGCTGCACCTCGTCGAAGGGCAGCGCATGGGCCTCGAACGCGTCCAGCCAGTCGGCGCCCTGGCGATCCAACGTCACTTCCACCAGTGCGATCAGGCCGGCGCCGATGGCGTCGGGGTTCAGCACCGCCACCTGGCGTTCGATCACCCCCGCATCGACCATCGCCTTGACACGGCGCAGCGCGGTCGCCGGCGACACCCCGGCGCGCTCGGCCAGACGCTGGTTGGTGGCGGCGCAGTCTTGCTGGAGCAGCCCGAGCAGGCGCAGATCCACCGCATCCAGGGGGTAGGAGTTTGACATAAAAGTTCGATCAGTATGCTTTTGTGAATTTCAATTTCATGGCGCGCACAGCGAGACTGAATATTTCACTGGATAGTGAATTTTGCAAGCCTAATTTGTTCCGAGTTCCCTAGCATCCGCGCCCATCGCTAGAGCCGCCGTCGCGGCACGAGAGGAACAGCATGTGTGGAATCGTCGGCGCGGTCAGCAGCAGGAACATCACCCCCATCCTCATCGAGGGCCTGAAGCGCCTGGAATACCGCGGCTATGACAGCTGCGGCGTGGCGGTGCACCAGGACGGCGCGCTGCGCCGCGCGCGCTCGACCAGCCGGGTGGCCGAACTGCAGGCGCAGGCGGCCGAGGATGGCATCGCGTCGGGCACCGGCATCGCCCACACGCGCTGGGCCACGCATGGCGTGCCGGCGGTGCGCAACGCGCATCCGCACTTCAGCCATGGCCCGCACGCGGCCGAGGGCAGCTCAGGCCGCGTCGCGCTGGTGCACAACGGCATCATCGAGAACCACGACGAGCTGCGCGCGGAACTGCGTGCGCGCGGCTATGCGTTCCTCAGCCAGACCGACACCGAGGTCATCTGCCATCTCGTCGACTCGCTGTACGACGGCGACCTGCTCGAGGCGGTGCAGCAGGCCATCGGCAGGCTCAAGGGCGCCTACGCCATCGCGGTGTTCCATCGCGACGAGCCGCAGCGCGTGGTCGGTGCCCGCGAGGGCTCGCCGCTGGTGCTCGGCGTCGGCGACGGCGAGCGCTTCCTTGCCTCCGACGCGATGGCCCTGGCCGGCATCACCGACCAGATCTGCTACCTGGAGGAAGGCGATGTCGTCGACCTGCAGCTCGGTCGCCACTGGGTCACCCACAAGGGCGCCAACGAGCGCTTCGCGACCGTGGAGCGCGAGGTCAAGACCGTGCATGCGCACAGCGGCGCCGCCGAGCTCGGCCCCTACCGCCACTACATGCAGAAGGAGATCTTCGAGCAGCCCAAGGCGATTGCCGACACCCTGGACGCCGTCGAGAGCATCGGCCCCGAGCTGTTGGGCGACGCTGCCGCCACCCGCCTGAAGGACATCGACCGCGTGCTCATCCTGGCTTGCGGCACCAGCTACTACAGCGGCAGCACCGCCAAGTACTGGCTGGAGGCCATCGCCAAGATCCCGACCAGCGTCGAGATCGCCAGCGAGTACCGCTATCGCGACTCGGTGCCTGACCCGCGCACCCTGGTGGTCACGATCAGCCAGAGCGGCGAGACGGCCGACACGCTGGCGGCGCTGAAGCACGCGCGGTCCCTGGGCATGCCGCACACCCTGACCATCTGCAACGTCGCGACCAGCGCGATGGTGCGCGAATGCGAGCTGGCCTACATCACCCGGGCCGGCGCCGAGATCGGCGTCGCGTCGACGAAGGCGTTCACCACCCAGCTGGTCGGCCTGTTCCTGCTCACCCTGGTGCTGGCCAAGCAGCGTGGCCACCTGACGGCCGAGCAGGAGGCCGAGCATCTGCGGGCGCTGCGTCACCTGCCGGTGGCGGTGCAGGCGGTGCTGGCCCTGGAGCCGCAGGTGGTGGCCTGGAGCGAGGCCTTCGCGCGCAAGGAGAACGCGCTGTTCCTCGGCCGTGGTCTGCACTACCCGATCGCCCTCGAGGGGGCACTGAAGCTGAAGGAGATCAGCTACATCCATGCCGAGGCCTACCCGGCCGGCGAGCTCAAGCACGGCCCGCTGGCGCTGGTGACCGCCGAGATGCCGGTGGTGACGGTGGCGCCGAACGACGCGCTGCTGGAGAAGCTGAAGAGCAATCTGCAGGAAGTCCGCGCGCGTGGCGGCGAGCTTTTTGTGTTCGCCGACGCCGACTCGCACATCGAGTCGGGCGAGGGCCTGCACGTGATCCGCATGCCCGAGCACTACGGCGCGCTGTCGCCGATCCTGCACGTGGTGCCGCTGCAGTTGCTCGCGTATCACACCGCCTGCGCCCGCGGCACGGATGTGGACAAACCCCGCAATCTGGCGAAGTCGGTGACCGTCGAGTGACGGTCACCGGCGTCGCCAGATGGGGCCGCTTCGCGGCCTGAGCGGCGAAGCCGATCAACGGGGTTTGGGCGTTTGACCGGCCGCGCGAGCGGGCGGTCAAACGTCACAAGGGCTGCCAGAGCCAGCGTGCGCCAGATGGGGCCGCTTCGCGGCCTGAGCGGCGAAGCCGATCAACGGGGTTTGGACCGCGACCGGCCGCGCGAGCGGGCGGTCAAACGCCACAAGGGCTGCCAGAGCCTGCGTGCGCCATCCGAGGTTCGCGCGTCGAGCCTCAGCCCCCGTTGGGCAGTTTCAGCAGCCGCCTGGCCCGGCCCTTCGCCGGTCGGTACACGCGCTCCCAGGCTTCGCGCAGCGAATCGAAGGAGAAGAACAGCCGGTCCAGGCTGCCGTCGGCCGCTGCCCGCTCCAGGCCGAGGCGGATGCGCTCGGCCAGCTGCGTGTTGCCCTTGGCGACGAAGAAATAGATCGGCTGCGGGTACTGCAGCAGCAGCGTCTGCTCGTGCTCGAGGTCGCGCCCGGCCAGCGCTGCGCGCTCGTCGGCCAGCTCGCTCAGGCTGCGTGGCAGGAAGTCGAAGCGGCCGGCCTCGAGCATCGGGTAGAGCGACTCGTGGCGTGTGGCGGTGATCACCTGCAGGCCGTTGTTGCGCATGATCTGCGCATCGCTCCAGTGCTCGCCGGCGCCGGCGCGCAGCGCCTGCAGCTGTTCGCGGCTGCGGATCGCGGCGAAGCGATCGCGGTCCTGGCGCCGGATCAGCAGCACGCGGTACTCGTTGACCGACTTCAGCAGGTTGAAGCGCACCGGCTCATACAGCGTCTCGCGTTCGCTGGTGCTGCTGCTCCAGATCACGTCCAGCTGCCCTTGCGCGAGCAGGCGGCGCGCGCGCTCCCGGTTCATGCCCTGCACCGAATGCGCGACCAGCTGCACCGGCTCGTCGCCGACCGTGGTCCGCTCGAGCGCCAGGCGCAGCGCCGCCGGGTAGTAGCCGGCGACGCTGAGCGCCTCGATGCCCTGGGGATCCGGGTAGCGCAGCGGGCCGGCCGCGGTGACCGCAACGCGGGGGCCGCCAGCAGCAGCACGAGGGCAAGGAACAGCTGACTGAGCAGGACAGACACGGGATCGGGGGCAAGGTCGAGGGAGCGAATCCTAGGGCCCTTGCGTAGCGCGCCCGCCGCGCCCTCATGGTCGAATGCCCGCCTGCGGCGCAGATCGCTGGAGGGAGATCGATGAGAACGGGAACCATGTTGCTGGTGGTGACGGTCGGCGTGCTGGGCATGACGAGCTGGCTGACGCGCGATGCCGCCTGGTGGGCGCCGCTGCGCCAGCAGCTGCAGCAGCTCGGCGCGCAGGGCGAGCGCACGCTGGCCTTGGCCGCGCCGGCGGCACCGCCGCGCAAATGCGTGTCGGCGTCCGGTGTGCTCTACACCACCGACGCCGCCTGCCCGGCGGGCAGCCGCGAGCAGGCGGCCAGCGGTGGCACGGTGAACGTGCTGCCGGCGGTTCGCCAGGCGGCGCCGCCCGCGTCGGCGGCGTCGGCGCAGCCGCTGCTGCGCCAGCTCGCCGACCCGCAGGGCAGCGCGGCGCTGCAGGCCAAGCGGCTCGAGAAGGCGGTCGGGCCGTGAGCGCGGTGTCTGCCGGCACCACCCCGCTGACGCGTCTGGCCCTGCTCGGGCTGCTCGGTCTGCTGCTGGGCAGCCAACTGGCCGAAGGCTTCGCCAGCTGGGCGCTGGTCGGTCGCGACGGTTCGCGGGCCGCCGCCTGGGCCTGGTGCCTGAGCCTGCCGCTGTTGATGCTGGCGGCGTTGCTGCTGAGCTGGCGCCTTCGGCGGATGCTGCAGGGCGCGATGCACCTGGCCCTGCTGCTGCCGCCGCTGCTGCTGCTCGGGCTGCTGGCCGGCAGCCTGACGCAGGCCGGCGCGATCTGGGCCGAGGCGCGCGGCGACGCCGGGTCCGGCCTGCAGTTCCGGTCGGTGGACGAAGGGCGCACGCTGGCGCTGCGCGGTCAGCTGGCGGTCGGCGACAGCCAGCGGCTGCAGGCGCTGCTCGCCGCCCAGCCGGCGCTGGTGCGCCTGGACCTCGCGTTTGCCGGCAGCTCCTGGGCCGAGGCCCGACGCATGGCCGGCTTGATCCAGTCGCGCAAGCTGGCGACGCGTGCCGGCGGCGCCTGCGACGGCAGCTGCACGCTGGTGTTTCTGGGCGGCACACCGCGCCAGCTGCTGCCGGGCGCCGAGCTGGCGTTCCAGCGTCCGACGGCGCCGTCGCTGAGTCCGCTGTGGCGGCACTGGATGCGCGGCCAGCAGGTGGCGGCCTACGGCGCGTTGCCGGCCGATTTCATCGCCCGCGCCCAGTTGCCGACGGCGCCGCAGTTCTGGCGGCCGTTGCGCACCGACCTCGAGGCGGCCGGCGTCATCGAGCGTCCGGCCTACGGGCTCGACGTGGTGCTGCCACCCTTGGGCGGCGCGCTGGTCGCCGAGTACCAGGCGGCGCTGCGCGCGCAGCCGACCTGGTTGGCGCTGGAGCGGCGCTTTCCCGGTCTGCTCGATGAGGCGGCGGCGCTGCTGCAGGCCCGCCATGGCGCCGGCGCGGGGGCGGCGGCGCGGGCGGCGCAGGAACTCGTGCTGGAGCGCCAGCAACAGTTGCTGCTGCAGGCCAGCGGCGAGACGCGTCAGCTCTACCTGGGCTGGATGGCCGACGCGCTGGGCGCGCTGCACGAGGGCGGCGACAGCGCCGCCTGCAGCGCCCTGCTGGCCGGCGACGCCGCCGCCCGCCGCCGCCTGCCGGCCGAGCTGGCGGCGCGCGAGCTGCTGTGGATGGAGGAGGCCAGTGCCGAGACGCCGCAGGCGCCGCGACCCCTCAAGCCGCTGGAGCGCGAGGTGATCCGGCGCACGCTGGGCCACCAGCCGAGCCAGCTGCTGGAGCGGCTGTGGACCGCTGGCAGCCGGCAGTCGCCGCTGGACTGCGCCAGCGCGCGCCGCCTGGTGGCGCAGTTGCAGGAACTGCCGGGACCGCAGCGCCGGCTGGCGTTGCGAAAGGTGTTCGAGCGCTGATCAGCGCTCGACCGTGGCGATCACCGGGCAGTGGTCGCTGAGGCCCAGCTCGGCGCCGCCGTCGGGCAGCCAGCGCGTCTCACCGGCGCGGCCCAGCGACTGCTTGAAGGCGCCGTCGGCGCTGCGCAGCGCGGCACCGATCACCACATGATCAAGGCCGATCGGATTGCGGCAGCCCAGCTCACCGCGCAGGCGGCCGTACTCACGGCCGTCGAGCAGGCGCTGCTTGCCGATGCTGCAGACGCCGCCGAGCTCGCCCTCGCATTGCGGGCTGAGCAGCTGCAGCGTCGGGCTGCCGTCGTTCAGCTCGCGCCAGAGGTTGCGCGTGCGCTCGCCGGTGCGCACCGGGGCGTCGGCGGGCTCGCTGGCCTCGTGGCCGAGGTTGCGGTTGAAGTCGCCGAGCAGCACGAAGGCATCGCTCTTCGCTGCCTGGGCCTCGATCCAGGCCTCCAGCGGCTTGACCTGGTCCTGCAGGTGGCGGCAGTTCGGCTCTTCGCTGTCCAGGCGGCCACGGCCCGGCGTGCGGCTCTGGTCGTCCAGCGGCGACACGCAGGACGACTTCAGGTGCACCGTCATCACGGTGAACGGCTTGCCGTCGACCTGCAGGGTCAGCGCCAGGCCGGGGCGCACCTGCTCGCGCAGCGGGCGCTCGGGCAGGGCCAGCGGCCAGTTCACTTCGCACTTGCCGGCGCCCAGGCTGGCCTTCCAGGCGATCGCCAGGCGCTGCACCTTGTGGCCTTCGTAACTGCAGACCTCCCAGTTCCTGCCGAGCAGCTCGCGGATCGCCTTCTCGCCACTGACCTCCTGGAACGCGATGACGTCGGGCTGGAGGCGGTCGCGGATCAGCGTGCCGGCGCGGGCGACGCGCTGCGCCCATTGCGCCTCGGTCACCGGCACCACCGTGCGCTGCGGCTCGCCGTTGCGCTGCGCCTGGTAGATGTCGCAGGGCGGCAGCGTGCCGATGTCCCACTCGACCGGCGCGTTGCGACCCCAGGGCAGCTGCCAGCCGGGCTTCGTGCCGTCGCCGGCGGCGGCCGCCGGCTTCCAGGTCTCGCCCTGCAGCGCGAACGGCTTGCTGCACTCGGCGATCCAGGTCTTGGCCAACTCGGCATCGAGATGCCAGCCGAGGTTCCAGGTTGCGACCTTCAGCGGCGCGGCCTGGGCGGCGAGAGTCGTCAGCAGGGCGGTGGCGATGGCGATGCGTTTCATGTCAGCAGATCAAAAAGAGTACGGGCGACGACTTGGGTGGCCTTGCGCAGGTCCTCGAGCAGCAGGTGCTCGTCGGCGCGCTTGGCATTGCTTTCCAGCACGGTGCGCGGGCCGGCACCATAAATCACCGCCGGCACGCCAGCGGCGCCGTACAGGCGAACGTCGGTGTAGAGCGGCGTGCCGCTGGTCGGGATGGGCTCGCCGAACACCGCCTCACCATGGCGCTGGATGGCCTGGGCCAGCGGCGCCGCGCGCGGGTCGTCCTTCAGGCTGTGGGCGAGCAGCAGGCGGCGCATCTCCAGCTTCACCTTCGGGTGGTGGTTGCGCAGATGCGATTCGATGCAGTGCCGCAGCTCGATCTCGACCAGGCCCGCGTCCTCCTCGGGGATCATGCGGCGGTCGAGCTTCATCGTGACCTTGCCGGGCACCACGTTGGTGTTCGTGCCGCCCTCGATGCGGCCGACGTTGAGGTAGGGGTGGCTGATGCCGGGCACGCTGGAGCGGATCAGCTTCAGCGCGCTGTTGTGGTGGTAGAGCGCCTGCAGCAGGTCGACCGCGGCCTGCAGCGCGTCGATGCCGGTGTGCGGGTAGGCGGCATGGCTGGCCAGGCCGTGCAGCGTCAGCTCCATCTGCAGGCAGCCGTTGTGCGCGGTCACCACCTGGTAGGCGAAGCCGGCGGCGATCAGGTAATCGGGCTTCGTCAGGCCTTGCTGCAGCAGCCAGCCGGGCCCGAGCTCGCCGCCGAACTCCTCGTCGTAGGTGAAGTGCAGCTCGACGCCGCCCTTCAAGGGCAGGCCCAGCGCCTGGAGCGCGCGCAGCGCGAAGCTGTAGGTGGCGAAGTCGCTCTTGCTGACCGCGGCGGCGCGGCCGTAGAGCTTGCCGTCGACCACCTCGCCGCCATAGGGGTCATGGGTCCAGCCGTCGCCGGGCGGCACCACGTCGCCATGGGCGTTCAGCGCGATCACCGGGCCGCCGTCGCCGAAGCGCTGGCGCACGATCAGGTTGGTGATGGACTGCATGCCCTGAGCCTGCACCAAGGCCTGCGGCACTTCATGCTTCTCGGCGCTCAGGCCCATGGCGGCGAGCAGCTCCGCCGTGCGCTCCGCATGCGGCGCGTTGTTGCCCGGCGGCGTGTCGGTCGGCACGCGCACCAGTTCCTGCAGGAAGCGGACCTGCTCGTCGAAGTGCGCGTCGATCCAGGCGTCGATGGCTTGGTGGCTCACAGCGCCTCCCAAAGATGGCTGAAGGCGTCGACGCAGAGCTGCGCGTCGTGCGCCGTGATGGTTTCCAGCGGGTTGTGGCTGATGCCGTTGTTGCCGCCGCGCACGAACAGCATGGCCTGGGGCAGGATCTCGTGCAGCTTCATCGCGTCGTGGCCGGCGCCGCTGGGCAGGCGGTGGATCGGCAGGCCGAGCTGCTCGACCGCGGCCTCCCAGCGTGCCTGCCAGGCGGGGTCCGAGGGGGCGGCGTTGGCGGCGACCGTGGGCACCAGCTCATGGCGCAGGCCGCGGCGGGCGCCGATCGCGTCCAGCCGGGCGAGCACCGCGTCGCGCAGCGCATCGCGGGTCGCGTCGTCGGGTGCGCGCAGGTCCAGGCTGAAGTCGACGCGACCGGGCACGACGTTGACGCTGCCGCTGGGCACCTGGCAGATGCCGACGGTGCCGACGCAGCCCAGGCGGATCGCCTCGGCCTCCACGAACAGGCTGAGCTCGGCCAGGCCGAGCAGCGCGTCGCGGCGCAAGTCCATTGGCGTGGTGCCCGCATGGCAGGCCTGGCCGATCAGCTGGCCCAGGTAACGGTGGCTGCCGTTGATGCTGGTGACGATGCCCAGGGGCTGATTGGCCGCGTCCAGCACCGGGCCTTGCTCGATGTGCACCTCGACGAAGCCGAGGTAATCCTTGGGGTCGCGAGCAAGCCGGGCGATCGCGTCCGCGCTGCCCGGCAGGCCGGCCGCCACCATCGCCTCGCGCATCGTGACGCCGTCGGCGTCGCGCTGCGCCAGCCATTCGGGCTGGAAGCCGCCCGTCAGCGCCGAGCTGGCGAGAAAAGTCGCCGGGTAGCGCTGGCCTTCCTCCTCGGCAAAGCCGACGACCTCGATGCCGACGGGCAGGCGCCGGCGCTGGCGCGCCAGCCGGGCGACCACGGCCATGGGCACGAAGATGCCCAGCCGGCCGTCGTAACGACCGCCGTTGCGCACGGTGTCGAAATGGCTGCCGGTGAGCAGCCAGCGATCCGATTCGCCGCGGTAGCGACCGACGACGTTGCCGACCGCGTCGATCTGCACCTCGTCGAAGCCGGCGTCCTGCATCCAAGCCTGCAGCTGCGCCGCGCAGGCGCGGTGGGCGGGGGTCAGGTAGGTGACGGTCAGCTGCTCGGGCGTGTCACTGTGCGCCGCCAGCTGCTCGGCCCAGTCCCAGACCTGCTCGCCCTCAGGGATGGCTTCGCCGACGGCTTCCATCAGGCGCAGCTCGGCGATGCGGTGGATCTGCCGGATGCACTCGGCGAACTCGGCGTCCGGGTGCGCCTGCAGGCGGCGCGCGAAGGTCTCGATGATCTGCCGCCGCGTCAGCCCGAGGCCGCGCGGTCCGCGCACCGCGAGGATGAAGGGCCAGCCGAAGCGGGCGTTGTAGTCGCGGTTCAGCTGCTGCAGCGTAGCGAACTCGTCGGGCGAGCAGCTGGCCAAGCCGGCGGCCGACTGCTCGCGCGTGCTTTCCGCGGTGAGTACCGCCGCCTTGCCGACCAGCTCCGGGTGGGCGCGGATCAGCGCCAGCTGCGCGTCGCGGCCGGCGGCGTCCAGCACCTCGGCGCAGGCGCGCTTGAAGGCGGCCAGGCTCCGGAACGGGCCGCGGGCCAGCGCCTGGTCGACGATCCAGGCGTTGTGCTCGTACAGCCCGGCGAGCTGGTCCCGGTTCAGGTCCATAGGAAAGCGGTGTCGGCGTTGAAGGGGTGCACGGCGCGCCAGTGCGTCGCGATGTCGATGCGCCGCGTGACCCAGACCTTGTCGTGCGCCTGCACATGGTCGAGGAAGCGCTGCAGGCCGCGTAGTCGACCCGGTCGACCGAGCAGGCGGCTGTGCATGCCGACGCTCATCATGCTCGGGCGTCCGTCGCCGCCCTCGGCGTGATGCACATCGAACGCGTCGCGCAGATAAGTGAAGAAGTCGTCGCCCTGCGAGAAGCCCTGGGGCAGCGCGAAGCGCATGTCGTTGCAGTCCAGCGTGTAGGGCACGACCAGGTGCGGCGCCAGGCCGCCGTCGGTCTTGCGCACCTGCAGCCAGAACGGCAGGTCGTCGCCGTAGTAATCGCTGTCGTAGGCGAAGCCGCCCTGGTCGGCGACCAGGCGACGGGTGTTGGGGCTGTCACGGCCGGTGTACCAGCCCAGCGGTGGGCTGCCGGTGAGCTGGGTGATGGCCTCGATGCCGAGCCGCATGTGCGCCGCTTCGGTGGCCTCGTCGACGCTCTGGTAATGAATCCAGCGGTGGCCGTGGCAGGCGATCTCGTGGCCCAGCTCGACGAGCGCGGCCGTGAGCTCGGGGCAGCGCTGCAACGCCATGCCGACGCCAAACACGGTCAGCGGCAGCCGGCGACGCTCGAACTCGCGCAGCAGGCGCCAGACGCCGACGCGGCTGCCGTACTCGTAGATGCCCTCCATGCTCAGGTGCCGGGCCGGGTAGGCGGCCGGATTGAACAGCTCGGAGAGGAACTGCTCGGAACCCGCGTCGCCGTGCAGCACCGAGTTCTCGCCGCCTTCCTCGACATTCAGCACGAACTGCAGCGCGACGCGCGCGCCATTCGGCCATCGCGGGTCGGGCGGGGTGCGGCCGTAGCCCTTCAGGTCACGGGGGTAGTGCTTCATGCGACCCTCAGCGCCGAGGCCAGATCCCGCGCCGCCGGCTTGGTCTGCAACGCCTGCTCGACATGGCCGAGGTGCTCCTGCATCAGGCGTGCGGCGCGCTTGGCGTCGCCGGACTCGATCGCGTCGACCAGCTCCACGTGCTCGCTCGCCGAATGCTCGGCCGAGTGCGTGCTCTGATACATCAGTGCGATCAGCGAGCAGCGCGCCAGCAGGTCGGCGAGCAGCTGGGCCAGCACCTCGTTGCCGGCCAGGCGGGCCAGCAGCACATGGAAGTCGGCGAGCAGTCGCGTGCGGCCCGGCACGTCGCCCTGCTTCAGCGCCTTGGCTTCCATCGCCAGGTGCTTGCGCAACTGCGCGATCTGCGCCGGCCCGAGCTGGCCGCAGAGCTGGCGCACCAGCTGCAACTCCAGCATCTGCCGCACCTCGAAGACCTGGCGCGCTTCCTCGGGGCTGGGCTCGGCGACGAAGGCGCCGCGTGCCGGCAGCAGGCGCACCAGGTGGTCGCGGCTGAGCTGGTTCAGCGCCTGGCGCACCAGCGTGCGCGACACCGAGAACAGGTCGGCGAGCTGCTGCTCGACGAGCTTGGTGCCCGGCATCAGCCGGCGTTCGACGATGGCGTTGGTCAGCGCGTCGACGATGCGCTGGGTGGCATTGGTGGCCTGGGAGGCGGGTGCGGTTTCTGCCATGGCGTGTATGCTTGAGTGTATACAGTTTGCCGTCAGCGCCAGCCCATGGGTCATCTTTCCACGCATGTTCTCGATACCGCCCAGGGTCGCCCGGCCGGCGGCATGGCAGTGACGCTGTCCCTTGCCGACGGCAGCGTCGTCCGTCGCGTCGTGCTGAACGCGGACGGCCGCAACGACGGGCCGCTGCTGCAGGGCGATGAGCTGCAGGCCGGTCGCTACCGGCTGAGCTTCGAGGTCGCTGGCTACTTCCGCGCGCAAGGCGTCTCCTTGCCCGAGCCGCCTTTCCTCGATGTCGTGCACCTGGACTTCGGGGTCGCCGACGCCAGCGCGAAGTACCACGTGCCCCTGCTCGTCAGCCCCTGGAGCTACTCGACCTACCGGGGCTCCTGATCTTGGACACGACCTATCTGCTCGACTGGGCCAATCTGCTGCTGCGCTGGGCGCACGTGATCACCGCGATCGCCTGGATCGGCTCATCGTTCTACTTCGTCTTCCTCGACAACAGCCTGACCGCGCCGATAGACCCTGAGCTGAAGGCCAAGGGCGTCAACGGCGAGCTCTGGGCGGTGCACGGCGGCGGCTTCTATCACCCGCAGAAGTACCTGGTCGCGCCCAAGACCCTGCCGGAGAAGCTGCACTGGTTCTACTGGGAGAGCTATTCCACCTGGCTGACCGGCTTCGCGCTGTTCGCGGTGCTCTATCTGTTCAACGCGCAGAGCTTCCTGATCGACTCGCGGGTCTTCGCCTGGGGCAGCAGCGGCGCGGCGATCGCCACCGCGCTCGGCTTCGTGGTCGGCTTCTGGTTCGTCTACGACGCGATCTGCCGCGTCGCCGGCGTGACGCGCAACACCGTCGTCGGCGCGCTGGTGGCGCTGGCCGTGGTGGCGATGAGCTGGGCCGCCTGCCAGCTGTTCGCCGGCCGCGCCGCGTTCCTCATCGTCGGCGCGGCCATGGCCACCGCGATGAGCCTGAACGTGATGGCCTGGATCATTCCGGGCCAGCGCAAGGTCATCGCGCAGATGAAGGCCGGCCAGCCGGTGGACCCGATCCACGGCCAGCGCGGCAAGCAGCGCAGCGTGCACAACACCTACTTCACGCTGCCGGTGCTGATCGCGATGCTCAGCAACCATTACGGCTTCCTCTACAGCGGCGCGCAGCCCTGGGCGGTGCTGCTGCTGCTGATGCTGGCGGGCGCCCTGATTCGCCACAGCTTTGTGGTTCGCCACAAGGCCCTGGTCGAAGGCCGGCGCGTGCCTTGGGAGTTCGCTGCCGGCGGCACCGCGCTGCTGGTCGGACTGGCGGTCTGGCTGGCGCCGGCCCCGCGCCCCGTGGCGGCAGATGCGCCGAAGGTCAGTACCGCGCAACTGCAGGCGGTGATCGCGCAGCGCTGCGTGATGTGCCATGGCGAGGCCCTGGCGCAGAAGGGCGTGGCGCTGCACACCCCGGCGCTGCTTGACCAGCACGCGCAAGCGGTCTATCAACAGGTGGTGGTGTTGAGGCAGATGCCGCTGAACAATGCGACGGGGCTGACGGAAGTTGAGCGGGCGCTGATCGCCCGATGGTTCGAGCAAGCACGATGAGCAGCACAAGGCCGATTCAGTTCTGGCACCAGGGCCAGGTCCGCGAGGTGCGGCCCGCCAGCAGCACGCGCACCCTGCTCGACTGGCTGCGCGACGACGCGCACTGCACCGGCACCAAGGAAGGCTGCGCCGAGGGCGACTGCGGCGCCTGCACGGTGACGGTGGGCGAACTGGACGCGAACGGCAACTTGCAGCTCAAGCCGGTCAACAGCTGCATCCAGTTTCTGCCGACCCTGGACGGCAAGGCGCTGTTCACGGTCGAAGACCTGAAGCAGGGCGACGCGCTGCACCCGGTGCAGCAATGCATGGTCGACTGCCACGCCAGCCAGTGCGGCTTCTGCACTCCCGGCTTCGTGATGACGCTGTGGACGAGCTGGGAACAGGCGAGCCAGGCGCCCAGCCGCCAGCAGCTGCAGGACCAGCTCGCCGGCAACCTGTGCCGCTGCACCGGCTATCGGCCCATCCTCGACGCCGGCGAGAAGGCGTTCGAGGCGCAGGCGCCGAAGCTGGATCGGGAACCGGTCGAGCAGGCCTTGAGACAGCTGCAGCAGCTGCCCTCCCTGGACAGCGGCGGCGGCTTCCACGCGCCGCGCACGCTGCCGGAACTCGCGCAGCTGCGCGATGCCAAGCCCGAGGCGCGCCTGCTCGCGGGTTCGACCGACATCGGCCTCTGGGTCACCAAGCAGTTCCGCGAGCTGGGCGAGATCATCTACCTCGGTCGGGTCGACGAGCTCAGGCAGATCCACGAGGACGACGCCGGTCTGCACATCGGCGCCGGTGCCAGCCTGGACGACGCCTGGGGCGCGTTGGCGGCGCGCTGGCCGGCGCTCACCGAAGTCTGGTTGCGCTTCGCGTCGCCGCCGCTGCGCTCCACCGGCACGATGGGCGGCAACGTCGCCAACGGCTCGCCGATCGGCGACAGCGCACCGGTGCTGATCGCGCTGGACGCCGAGATCGAGTTGCAGCGGCTTGGGCAGACGCGGCGGCTCCAGCTCGCCGACTTCTACGTCGACTACCTGAAGAACCGCCTGGAGCCGGGCGAGTTCGTGCGCGCCGTGCACGTGCCGGCGAACCACGGCTGGCAGGTGCAGGCGCACAAGATCAGCAAGCGCTTCGACTCCGATATCTCCGCGGTCTGCGGCGCGTTCGCGCTCCGCATGGACGGCGAGCGCATCGCTGATGTGCGCCTGGCCTGGGGCGGCATGGCGGCGATCGTCAAGCGCTCGGTCCAGGCCGAGGCGGCGCTGCGCGGCCAGGTCTGGAGCGAGGCGACGCTGGCCGCTGCGCAGGCCGCGCTGGCGGCCGACTTCACGCCCTTGAGCGACATGCGCGCCAGCAAGGACTACCGCATGCAGGTCGCGCAGAACCTGCTGCGCCGGCTCTGGCTGTCGCAGCAGCTGCCCGCCGAGCAGCTGTCGGTCTGGAGCGCACGATGAAGGCGCCGCAAGCCCAGGTCGGCATCAGCCGCCCGCACGAGGCGGCGCACCTGCATGTGGCCGGCAGCGCGCCCTACACCGACGACATCCCTGAGCGCCGCGGCACCCTGCATGCGGCGCTGGGCCTGTCGCCGGTCGCGCGCGGTCGCCTGCTCGGTGTGGACCTGGCGTTGCTGCGCGCGCAGCCCGGCGTCGTCGACGTGTTCCTCGCCGCCGACATTCCCGGCGGCAACGACTGCGGTCCGCTGGTGAAGGACGACCCCATCCTGGCCGACGGTGAGCTGCGCTACGTCGGCCAGCCGGTGTTTGCCGTGGTGGCGCGCACCCGCGACGCGGCGCGCCGCGCGGCGCGCCTGGCCAAGACGGCGGTTCGCTTCGAGATCGACGGCCCGCCGATTCTCACCGTGCAACAGGCGCACGCGCTCGGCCAGTACGTGATCCCGCCGATGACGCTGGCGCGGGGCGACTCGCGGACCGCGATCGATGCGGCGCCGCACCGCATCGCGTTCGACTTCGAGATCGGCGGCCAGGAGCAGTTCTACCTGGAGGGGCAGATCAGTTATGCCTGTCCCGAGGAGGACGGCGGCATGACCGTGCTGTGCTCGACCCAGCACCCGAGCGAGATGCAGCACCTGGTCGCGCATGCGATCGGGCGAGCGAACCATGCGGTGCGCGTCGAGTGCCGGCGTATGGGGGGAGGATTTGGCGGCAAGGAGAGCCAGTCGGCGCTGTTCGCCTGCGTCGCCGCCGTGGCGGCGCAGCGCAGCGGTCGGCCGGTCAAGCTGCGTCCCGACCGTGACGACGACTTCCTGATCACCGGTCGCCGCCACGGCTTCTGGTTCCAGATCGAGGCGGGGGTCGACGACGCCGGCCGCATCCTCGGCGCCGAGGTCACGATGGTCAGCAACGCCGGCCACAGCGCGGACCTGTCGGGCCCGGTGCTGACCCGCGCGCTCTGCCATTTCGACAACGCCTACTGGCTGCCCCACGTCACCGCGCGCGGTTTCGCGGCGAAGACGAACACGCAGAGCAACACCGCGTTCCGCGGCTTTGGCGGGCCGCAGGGCGCGATCGCCGTCGAGGCCTTGCTGGACCGCGTGGCACGTGAGCTGGGCAAGGACGCGCTGGACGTGCGCCGCGCCAACTTCTACCAGCCCGGTCAGCCCACGCCCTATGGCCAGCCGGTCGACGACTTCATCCTGCACGAGCTCACCAGCGAGCTGGAGGCGAGCAGCGACTACCGCGCCCGCCGCGCCGCCATCGATCGCTTCAACGCCGCCAGCCCGGTGCTGAAGAAGGGCCTGGCGCTGACACCGGTGAAATTCGGCATCAGCTTCAACGTCGTGTTCCTGAACCAGGCCGGCGCCCTGGTGCATGTCTACACCGACGGCTCGGTGGCGGTGAACCATGGCGGCACCGAGATGGGCCAGGGGCTCAACACCAAGGTCGCTCAGGGCGTCGCGCACGAGCTCGGCATCCCCTTCGCGCAGGTGCGCTGCAGCGCCACCGACACCAGCAAAATCGCCAACACCAGCGCCACCGCGGCCAGCACCGGTGCCGACCTGAACGGCAAGGCCGCCCAGGCGGCGGCGCGCACGATCCGCGAACGCCTCGCCGCGTTTGCCGCCGGCAAACATGGCGGCGACGCCGCCGGCGTGCGCTTCGCCAACGGCATGGTCGAAGTCAACGGCCACGCCGTCCCCTTCGCCGAGCTGGTCCACCAGGCGTATTACGCCCGCGTGCAACTGTGGAGCGACGGCTTCTATGCGACGCCCGGCCTGAGCTGGGACCGTTCGACGCTGCAGGGCAGGCCGTTCTATTACTACGCCTACGGCGCCGCGGTCAGCGAGGTCATCGTCGACACCTTGACCGGCGAGCACAGGCTCTTGAGAGCCGACGTGCTGCACGACGTCGGCAGTTCGCTGAACCCGGCGCTGGACATCGGCCAGGTCGAGGGCGCCTTCATCCAGGGCATGGGCTGGCTGACGATGGAGGAGCTGGTGTGGAACGAGCGCGGCCTGCTGACCACGCACGCGCCCAGCACCTACAAGATCCCGACCGCGAACGACTGCCCTCCCGTCTTCAACGTGAAGCTCTACGGCCAGCCGAACCGCCAGGAGACGGTGCACCGCAGCAAGGCCGTCGGCGAGCCGCCGCTGCTGTTGCCGTTCTCGGTCTTCTTTGCGATCCGTGACGCCATCGCCGCCGCCGGCGTGAAGCAGCCGGAGCTGCGCGCGCCGGCCACGCCCGAGGCGGTGCTGCGCGCCATCAGCCCCCTGCGCCCTTGACCGCCGCTGAACTGCGCGAGCTCGCGCTGCGTTGGCGGGCCGAGGGCAGGGCGGCGACCGTCGTCGAGGTCCAGGCCGTCCGCGGTTCGGTGCCGCGCGAGGATGGCACGCGCATGCTGGTGACGGCGGACGCCGTCATCGGCACGATCGGCGGCGGGCACCTGGAGTTGCAGGCGATCGCCACCGCGCGCAGCGGCTTTGTCGGCGAGAAGTCGATCGCGCTGGGCCCCTCGCTGGGACAGTGCTGCGGCGGCGCCCTGGTCCTGCGCTTCGCACCGCTGGCCGACCTGGCGGACTGGCCTGCCGCTGCACCGCGCTTCCGCCTTCAGCTCTACGGCGCCGGCCATGTCGGTCGGGCGATTGCCCGGCTGCTCGCCGACATCGACTGCGCGGTGACCTGGATCGACGAGCGCGAGGCCGAGTTCCCGAGCGAGCCGTCGCCGCCGCATGTCGAGCGTCGATGCGTCGATGAGGTCGAGGCCGAGGTCGCGAGCGCCGAGGCAGGCTGTTGCTTCCTGATCCTCACCCACCGCCACGACCTGGACCTGGCGATCACCCGCGCCGTGCTGCGCCGTGGTGACTTTGCCTTCTGCGGCCTGATCGGCAGTGCCACCAAGCGCGCGCGCTTCGAGCACCGGCTGCAGGCGGAAGGGCTGGAAACCGACCGGCTGGTCTGCCCGATCGGTCTACCCGGGATAACCGGCAAGGAGCCGGCGGTGATCGCCGTCGCAGTTGTCGCCCAGTTGCTGCAGCAGTCGATCGGCTAGGGCTGGCCTGCCACGGGATGCCGGTCAGCGGCGAGCGCCAGCATGCGCAGGTAGGTCGCACGCATCGCGTAAAGCAGCAGGAATTGGAGCCAGATGATCAGCAGCGTCAACGCGCGGGCGGAGTGCCAGCGACCGGAGCTGGCCTCGAACACGGCGTAACCAATGAGCACCGAAAGCGCCGTGAGCACCAGGATCAAGCGGGTCTTGGTACCGACCGCGCCGGCGACCCAGTGCATGGGGTCACTGAAGATGGTCTTCATCGCGCCTCACACTTCCGCAAAGCGCCACACGGCGCCGTCGTCGATCCGCCGCAGCCGCCCCTGCAGCCACAGGTAGTTCAGGTGCGCTATCGCCTCGCCCATCGCGAAGGTGGTCTGGTGCAGGTCCAGCGGGCGCTTGAACAGCACCGGCAGCAGCTCCGCGGCGGTCTTCGGTCCGGTCTGTAGCGCAGCCTCCAGCTCGGCCAGGCGCTCGACATGGTGCTCCTTCAGCTGCCGGATGCGCCGCTGCAGGCCGCGGAACGGCCGGCCATGCGCCGGCAGCACCAGGGTGTCGTCCGGCAGGTCGGCCAGGCGGTCCAGCGAGTCCAGGTAGAGCCGCAGCGGGTCGGCCTCGGGCTCGATGTCGATCACGCTGATGTTGGTCGAGATGCGCGGCAGCACCATGTCGCCGGAGATCAGCACGCGGTTTGCCGTGTCGCTGAGGCTGATGTGCTCGGGCGCATGGCCGTAGCCGACGCGGCACCGCCAGTCGCGCTCGCCGACGCGCAGGTGCTGGCCGTCGAGCAGCCGGGCGAAGCTCGCCGGTACCTGCGGCACCATCTTCGGGTAGTAGTCGGCACGGCCGCGGATCTTGGCCTGCGACTCCTCGTCGAGCAGGCCGTGACGGCCGAAGAATGTTGCAGCCGACGCCCCCCCCATGCCAATCGTGGTGCTCGACGCCATGCGACCGACGTTGTAGTCGGTGGCACTGATCCACAGGCGCACGCTCCAGCGCTCGCACAACCAGTGCGCGTTGCCCAGGTGATCGGGGTGGAAATGGGTCGCCAGCACGCGCGTCACCGGCAGGCCCTCCAGGGCGTCGGAGGCGAAGATCGCGTCCCAATTCGCCCGCGTCTCGTCATTCGCGATGCCGCAGTCGACGATTGCCCAGCCTTCCGCGTCGCGTAGCAGCCACAGATTGATGTGGTCAAGTGCAAACGGAAGTTTCATGCGCAACCAGCGCAGGCCCGGCTGTAACTCCATTACCTGCCCCGGCGCGGGCAGGGTTTCGCCCCATGGGAAGTCGAGTTGGGATTCATTCGCGTTGGCCATGGCAGCACGATAGCCGAGCCGTGTCAGGCTTCACGGCACTCAGTGGAATCCCGAAGTGGGTCCAAAAGTCACCCTCCGTAGCATCCGCCGCCTTCGCCAGTCACGAAAAGCCATTCCCCCATGACGCACCGCACTACCTCCTGCTTGCTCGGCATTGCGCTGGCGCTGGCCGCGCCCTGGGTTCTGGCACAGGACAAGCTGAGCGACAGCGAACGCGCCAAGCGCGACGCCGCGAAGGTCTTCAACTTCATCAAGTTCCACGCCGTGCGTGGCAAGGCAGCGCCGTCGCCGGCGGTGGCCACCACGGCAGCGGCCGCCGCGCCGGCCGCCGTCGCCGCCCGTCCGCGGGCCGCCGAGCCGGAGCCGGCTGCGAAGCCGGCCGAGGCGTCGCAGCAGCCGGCCGCCGCGCCGGCGTCGCGCACCGCGATGCTCGACGCGCAGCCGGGCACCACCCTGCCGCCGGCGGCGGAGGTCGCGCCGATCGCCGCGCCGGTCGCCGCCGCGCTGGCCGCGCTGCCCGAGCCCGAGCCCGAAGAGATCGAACTGCAGCTGGTCAATCACGTGCAGCCGGAAATGCCGCGTGGTCACAACCTGCGCAACGGCAGCGTGCGCGTGCGCTTCACCGTCATGCCCGACGGCAGCGTGAGCAAGGTCTCGGCCAACGAGGGGGCGCAGCGCCGGCTGGCGAACTCGGCGACGCGGGCGGTGGAACAATGGCGCTTCGCCCCGGTTCCGCAGGCGCAAGAGGTCGAGGTCGACATCGACTTCCGCTTCGACGACTGAGCGCTCGGCCGAGCCGGGCAGGTCCCTCCCGCCCCTGTTGAATGCGTCCATGAAGCCACTTCTCGCCGCACCCCTGATGCTGTGCCTTGCCTTGCTGCCGGCCTGGGCCCAGCAGGCCGACGGCAAGCTCAGCGACGCCGAGCGCGCCAAGCGCGACGCCGAGAAGGTCTTCAGCTTCATCAAGTTCCACACCGTCAAGCCAGCGGCCGCTGCGGCGCCCGCGCCGAAGCCGGCGCCGGCCCCCGCCGCTGCGGCGCGCAGCATGCCCGTTGCCGCGGCGGCGGCTGCCGCACCGCGTGCAACGGTCCCCGCGACGGCCGCTGCCGCGCCGGTGGCGGCAAGCGCCGTGCGCAACGAATCCCAGGCGGCCGCTCGTGGCGTCGAGGCGCCGGGCGCCGCACCGGCCGAACCGGTGGCCGCCGCCCCGGCGCCGGCGGTGCAGGCCGCGGTGCCGGCGGCGCCGGTCGCAGCCACCACCCAGCCGGTTGCCGAGCCGGCCGCCGAGCCCGAGGAAGAGGTGGCGCTGAAGCTGATCGCCTACGTCGCGCCGGACATGTCGGCCCAGGTGATGGCGGCGATGCCGAGCAATCAGGTGGTGGTGCCGGTGCGCTTCACGGTGCAGCCCGACGGCCGCGTCAGCAGCGCGCAGGCGATGAGCAACGCGCCGCGCCGGATCGCCAACTCGGCGGTGCGGGCGGTGCAGCAGTGGCGCTTCGAGCCGATCCCGGCGGTGCGCGAGGTCGACGTCGAGATCGCGTTCAAGGCCGCCGAGTAAGTCTCAGGACCAGCGTCGCAGCCGCAGCGCGTTGCCGACCACCATCAGGCTGGAGCCGGCCATCGCCAGCGCGGCCAGCGCCGGCGGCAGCTGACCGGCGATCGCCAGCGGAATCATCAGCAGGTTGAAGCCGAAGGCCCAGGCCAGGTTCTGCTTGATCGTGCGCAAGGTGGCCCGCGCCAGACGCACCGCCTGCGGCAGCCGCGCCAGCTGCGGCCGCATCAGCGTCAGGCCGGCGGCGTGGCGGCTGACGTCGTTGCCCTGATCGCCGCCGATGGCGATGCCGACGTCGGCGGCGGCCAGCGCCGGCGCGTCGTTGAGACCGTCGCCGACGAAGGCCACGCGCTCGCCCTGCGCGCGCCAGGCGTGCAGGCTGGACAGCTTGTCGGCCGGCAGCAGGCCGCCAAAGACCGCGTCGGGATCGTCGATGCCCAGGCGTTGCGCCATCGCCAGCGCCGCTTCCGGGCGGTCGCCGCTGAGCAGGCTGAGCTTCAGGCCGAGCGCGCGCAGCGTCGCCAGCGCCTCCTTGGCGTCGGCACGCGGCTCGTCGCCGAAGGCCAGCAGCGCCAGCAGCTGCGGCTGCGGGCTCAGCGACGCCAGCCAGCTGACCGACCGGCCCTGCGCCGCCTGGGCGGCGGCGCTGCGTTCCATCGCGATGGTGGCGATGCCGCGTTCGGCCATCAGCCGGCTCGAGCCCAGCAGCAGGCGCTGACCCTCGACCTCGGCCTCGAGACCGAGGCCGGCATGCTCGCGCTGGAACTTCGCCTCCGGCAGCGGCAGCTCGCCCTGCGCCTCGCGCAGCGCGCGCGACAGCGGGTGGTTGCTGGCCTGCGCCAGCGCGGCCGCCAGGCCCTGCAGCTGCAGGCGGTTGGCGCCGCTGGAGGCGCTGGCGACGGGCTCGACCTGCAGCAGCTGCGGCCGGCCGCGCGTCAGCGTGCCGGTCTTGTCGAAGGCGATGCGCTGCACGCTGGCGAGCAACTCCAGCGCCTGGGCGTCGCGCACCAGCAGGCCGAGCTTGGCTGCCTGGCCGATGCCGACGACGACGGCGGTCGGCGTTGCCAAGCCGAGCGCGCAGGGGCAGGCGACGACCAGCACCGCCACCGCGTTGAGCAGGCCGGTGTCCCAGTGCCCGGCCAGGCCCCAACCGAGCAGGGTCAGCAGCGCGATGCCGAGCACGGCGGGCACGAAACGCGCGGCGACGCGGTCGGCGAGTCGCTGGATCGACGCCTTGCTCGCCTGCGCCGTCTCGACCAGACGCACCAGCTGGCCGAGGCTGGAGGCGGCCGCGGTCTGCGTCGCGCTGAGCTCGAGCACGCCGTCAAGGTTCAGCGCCGCCGCCTGCACGAAGTCGCCGGCCTCGACCGCCTGCGGCAGCGGCTCGCCGGTGAGGTGGGCGAGGTTGATGTGCGAGCGGCCGGCCTCGACGCGGCCGTCGCAGGGCAGGCGCTGGCCCGGCCGCACGCGCACGCGCTGACCCGGCAGCAGCTCGGCCAGCGGGATCGCCTTCCACTGGCCGTTGAGCTGCACCTCGGCCAGCGCCGGCATCAGCGCCTGCAGGCCGCGCACCGCGCTGCCGGTGGCGTGCTTGGCCCGACCCTCAAGCCAGCGGCCGAGCAGCACGAAGCAGACGATGGCGGCTGCCGACTCGAAGTAAAGCGCCATGCCGCTGGCGCCGCGCGCCCACAGCCAGCACGACAGCGCGAACGCGCTCCAGCTGCCGATGCTGACCAGCAGGTCCATGCCCGGGGCCCGGGCGCGCAGCCCCGACCAGGCGCCGCGCAGCAGCCGGCGTCCGGGCAGCAGCAGCACCAGCGCCGCCAGCAAGGCCTGCCAGAGCGGCGGCAGATGCAGGTGCAGGCCCAGCGGCATCGCGAGCATCGGTGCCAGCAGCGGCAGCGTGCCGGCCAGCGCGACGACGAGGTCGCGCCGCAGCGCGGCGGCTTCAGCGGCCAGCGGGTCGGCGTCACCCTGCAGCGGCTGCAGCACGGCCTTGAAGCCGGCGTCGCGCGCGGCCGCCAGCAGTGCCGCCGCCGGCGTGCTGGGCAGGGCCTGCAGGCGCACGCTGGACTGCGCGAGGTTGACCGCCACCTCGAGCACGCCGGGCACGGCGCGCAGCGCCGCCTCCAGCCGAGGCAGCTGCACGGTCTCGATCAGGCCGTCGACGGCCAGCGTGGCCTGTGACAGCGGCAGCTCGTAGCCGGCCTCGGTGATCGCCTGCACCAGGTGGCCGGCCTGCCAGCCGGCCTGCAGCTCGAGTTGCGCGCGCTGGTCGGTCAGCAGCACCTCGGCCTTCAGCATGCCGGGCACCCGGGCCAGCGCCTTCTCGACGCGGCCGACGCAGGCGGCGCAGTGCATGCCGGCGATGTGAAGGGAGATGGATTCGCTGTTGGCCATGCGCAAAGTGTAGGAAGCGCGGCGTGCCGACAATCGCCGCATGAACACCGTTGAACACCGCTTCCAGGTCCCCGGCATCAGCTGCGGGCATTGCGTCGCCACCATCGTCAAGGCGTTGCAGCCGCTGGGCGTGCAGGTGCAGGCCGACGCCGCGTCCAAGCAGGTCCGCGTCGATGCGCCCGCGACCGTCAGCCGCGAGCAGCTGGCGCAGCGCCTGACCGAGGCCGGCTACCCCCCCGCTTGAAGGGCGAGCGCTCACGCGTGGCCCGCAGAATGCGCGCCTCCCCAGGCCCGCACCGAACTGCCATGCGCTTTCTTCTGCCCGCCCTGCCTTTGCTGCTGAGCGCCGCCCAGGCCGCCGAGCCGGTGCGGCTTGAGACCGTGCAGACGACGGCGGGCAAGCGGCCCGAGTCGACGCTGGGCGTGCCCGCGGCGGTGACGGTGATCGGCGGCGAGCGCCTGCGCGAGACCGTGCCGCAGACGCCGATGGACGCGCTGCACGGCGAGGTCGGCACCTTCGTGCAGCAGACCACCCCGGGCCAGGCGGTGGTCATCGTGCGCGGCCTCAAGGGCTCGGAGGTGCTGCACCTGGTTGACGGCTTCCGGCTCAACAACGCGATCTTCCGCAACGCGCCCAATCAGTACATCGCGCTGGTCGACGGCCAGAGCCTGGACCGCATCGAGGTGCTGCGCGGGCCCGCCGGCACGCTCTATGGCGGCGACGCCATGGGCGGCGTGGTGCAGATGCTGACGCCGGAGCTGCGCTTTGAAGGCGCCGAGTGGCAGTCGCAGGGCCGCCTGCGCCTGCTCGCCGGCAGTGCCGACAACGCGCTGGTCGGGCGCGTGCAGCTTGCCGGTGGCCGCGACGGCGTCGGCTTCTCGCTCGGCCTGACGCAGCAGAAGGTGCAGGACCTGCGCGCCGGCGACGGCCGCGAGCGCCCGTTCACCGGCTTCAGCCAGCGCTCCATCGACGCCAAGGCGCAGCTGCAGCCCGTGCCAGGCCATTGGCTGCTGCTGTCGCTGCAGCGCTCCGAGCAGCCAAGCACGCCGCGCCACGATGCGCTGGTGCCGGGTTTCGGCCAGACAAATCCCGAGAACGCGGTGTTCGTGTTCGAGCCGCAGGAGCGGCGCTTCCTGCAGCTGCGCTGGCGCATCGACGCGCCGAACGCGCTGTTCGATCAGGCCGAGCTGCAATGGGGGCGTCAGCGCATCGTCGACGACCGCCGACTGCGGGATTTCGGCAGCCTCAACGAGGACCGCGAGCGCAACCGCGTCGCCACCTTTGGCGCTTCCGGGCAGTTCCACAAGCAGATCGGCGCGCACCACCTCAGCTATGGCTTCGAGTTCTACCGTGACGAGGTCGAGTCGGCGAAGACGCGGCGGCAGATCGAGACCGGCGCGGCCTCGCTGCGCGACCCGCGCTTCCCGAACGAGTCGCGGATGGACAGCCAGGCCCTGTACGTCGCCGACGAATGGCAGATCGATCGCCTGCTGCTCGGCGCCGGCGCTCGCTACAGCCGCTACGACATCGCGGTGCCGGCCAGCGCCAGCCTGCCCGGCGTGCAGCTGCGCCCGGACGATGTCAGCGGCCATCTCAGCCTGTCGTATGCGCTGCGGCCCGACGCCCGCCTGGTGCTGAACCTGGGTCGCGGCTTCCGGCCGCCGAACGTGTTCGACCTCGGCGTGTTCGGCCCGCGCCCCGGCAACCGCTTCAGCACCCCGAACCCCGCGCTCAAGCCCGAGCGCGTGCACAGCGTCGACGGCGGCCTGAAGTGGGGCGGCGAACGCGTCAGCGGCGAGCTGATCGCGTTCCAGTCGGACTACCGCGACAAGATCAGCGCCGTGCTCACCGGTCAGCGCATCGGCAGCCTGCTCGAGGTGCAGAACCGCAATGTCGCGCAGCTGCGCCTGCGCGGCCTCGAGGCCGGCCTGCGCTACCGCCTGCCGGCGACCGCGATCGAGCTGCAGGCCAGCGCCACCTGGACCCGCGGCGAGGAGCAGACCGGCGCCGGCAGCATGCCGGCCGACCGCATCCCACCGCTGTTCGGCAAGCTCGGACTGCGCTGGCAGCCGCGGGCCGGCCTCGACACCGAGTTCTACCTGCTGTACGCCGGCGCGCAGAAGCGCCTGAGCTCGCGCGATCTCGTCGACCCCCGCCTCAACCCGCAGGGCACGGCCGGCTGGGTCACCGGCAATCTGCGCCTGGGCTGGCGTCCCGCCGCGTCCTGGGGCGTGGCGTTGCGCGTCGAGAACCTGGCCGACCGGCATTACCGCGAGCATGGTTCCGGGTTGGACGAGCCGGGTCGCAACGCCATGCTGACGCTGGACCTGTCGCTCTGAGCGTCAGCGTCTCAGGTCTCGATGCGCCAGTGCCGCTGGCAATCCTTGCAGGCGACCTCGATGCCCTTGGCGTTGCCCTGCAGGCAGCGCCAGCGGCCGTAGTGGCCGCAGTCCGGGCAACTCGCCTGGTTGGCGATGAACTCCGCCTGCGCCATGCGCTGGCCGTACTGGCGTAATGCCCAGATGCCGATCAGCGCGCTCAGCGCGATCGCCAGCAGGTCGAGCAGGCGGTCGGCCGGCGTTTGCGCCGCTCGCGCATACGCCTCGAAGCCGCCGAGCACGCCGAGCAGGGCGAACACCGTCAGCACCAGGTGGGCGTGACCGCCGAGCAGCTGGCGCTCGTACCACTTGCGGAAGCCCAGGCGCTGAAGGGCTTCGAGCAGCGGGTTCGCGGTGAGGCTCATGGCGTCAGCCTAGGCGGACGGCGAGGTCTGCGCAAGGGGCGGCGCGGCGGGTCTGCGGCCAGGGGGCACGGGTGACAATGCCGGCCGCTATCCCCTCCCACAAGGACCACGAATGGCCCACTTGGTCAGCCAGCTCAACCCCCGCTCGGCCGATTTCCAAGCCGCTACCAGCGCCATGCGCGTGCTGGTGGACGATCTGCGTTCCAAACTCGCCCGCATCGCCGAAGGCGGTGGCGAGGCCGCCCGCGCCAAGCATGTCGGCCGCGGCAAGCTGCTGCCGCGCGACCGCGTGCAGCTGCTGCTCGACGCGGATTCGCCGTTCCTCGAGGTCGCGCCGCTGGCGGCCCTGAACGTCTACAAGGAGAAGGACGGCAGCGACTCGGCGCCGGCCGCCGGCGTCATTGCCGGCATCGGCCGCGTCGCCGGCGTCGAGTGCATGATCGTGTGCAACGACGCGACGGTGAAGGGCGGTACCTATTACCCGCTGACGGTGAAGAAGCACCTGCGCGCGCAGGAGATCGCGCAGCAGAACCGCCTGCCCTGCATCTACCTGGTCGATTCCGGCGGTGCCAATCTGCCGAACCAGGACGAGGTCTTCCCCGACCGCGACCATTTCGGCCGCATCTTCTTCAACCAGGCGAATCTGAGTGCCGACGGCATTCCGCAGATCGCCGTCGTGATGGGCTCCTGCACCGCTGGCGGCGCCTATGTGCCGGCGATGAGCGACGAGACCATCATCGTGAAGAACCAGGGCACCATTTTTCTGGGCGGCCCGCCGCTGGTGCAGGCGGCCACCGGCGAGGTGGTGTCGGCCGAGGACCTCGGCGGCGGCGACGTGCACACGCGCCTGTCCGGCGTCGCCGACCACCTGGCCGACAACGACACGCACGCGCTGGCCCTGGCTCGCCAGGTGGTCGGCAGCCTGAATTGGACCAAGCGCAACCCGCTGCGCTGCCAGCCGGCCAAGCCGCCGCGCTACGCGCCCGAGGAGCTGCACGGCGTGATCCCGACCGACACGCGCAAGCCCTTCGACGTGCGCGAGGTCATCGCCCGCGTCGTCGACGACTCCGCCTTCGACGAGTTCAAGGCGCGCTATGGCAGCACCCTGGTCTGCGGCTTCGCGCACATCGACGGCATGCCGATCGGCATCGTCGCCAACAACGGCATCCTGTTCACCGAGTCGGCGAACAAGGGCGCGCATTTCATCGAGCTCTGCTGCCAGCGCAAGATCCCGCTGCTGTTCCTGCAGAACATCACCGGCTTCATGGTCGGCCGCAAGGTCGAGAACGAGGGCATCGCCCGCGCCGGCGCGAAGATGGTCACCGCGGTGGCCTGCGCCCAGGTGCCGAAGTTCACGGTGATCATCGGCGGCAGCTTCGGCGCCGGCAATTACGGCATGTGCGGCCGCGCCTACTCGCCCCGCTTCCTGTGGATGTGGCCGAACGCGCGCATCTCGGTGATGGGCGGCGAGCAGGCGGCCTCGGTGCTGGCCACCGTGAAGCGCGACGGCCTCGAAGCCAAGGGTGGCTCGTGGAGCGCCGACGAGGAGGAGGCGTTCAAGGCGCCGATCCGCCAGCAGTACGAGGAGCAGGGCCACCCCTACTACGCGTCGGCGCGGCTCTGGGACGACGGCGTGATCGACCCGGCCGACACCCGCCGCGTGCTCGCGCTGGCGCTGTCCAGCAGCCTGAACGCGCCGATCCCGGACACGCAGTTCGGCGTGTTCCGCATGTGATGCGGCGCCGGCTGTTGCTGCTCGGCGCGCTAGGCGCCGGCGTTGCCCGTGCGCGACCGCGCGAACAGCGCCTGGAGATCGCCGTCGAGCTGGCCGATCGCAACGGACGCCCGATCGCCGGCAAGCTGCCGGTCACGCTCTGGCGCCCCGAGGGCGCGGGTCCGTTCCCGCTGCTGCTGCTCAACCACGGCCGCAACTCGCGACAGCGCGCCGAGCGCAAGCCGCCGCGCTATCCGGCGGTGTCGGCCTACTTCGTCGCCAAGGGCTTCGCGGTGGCCTTGCCGCAGCGCCTGGGCTATGGCGCCAGCGCCGCGCTCGGCGACCCCGAGGCCATGGGCAGCTGCCGCAATCCGCGCTTCGCCGCCCAGCTGGCGGCGCAGGCAACCCAGCTGCGCCAACTGGTGACGGCGCTGGCGGCCGAGCCCGGCATCGACACCGGCCGCCTGGTGCTGGCCGGCATCTCGGCCGGCGGCATGGCGGCGCTCGCCGGCGCTGCCGAGCTGGCACCGCTGGCGGCGCTGAACTTTGCCGGCAGTCTCGGTGCCGAGCCGCAGCTGCGGCCCGGCCAACCCTGCGCCAGCGAGCGACTGGCCGACGAGTTGCGGCGGCTCGGTGCCGCCAGCGCCGCCGTGCCCACGCTCTGGGTCTATGCCGACAATGACCTGCGCTTCACGCCGGCGCTGGTGCGGCGCTGGGCGCAGGCCTGGCGCGACGGCGGCGGGCAGGCCGAGCTGCTGCAGCTGCCGCCGCATGGCGACGACGGCCACCACCTGTTCAGCCAGCAGCCCGAGCGCTGGCAGCCCGCCGCCGACGCGTTCCTCGCCCGCCTGCCGCTTTCAGTCAAGGAACCCCTGCCATGAGCACGCTGTCGATCCAGATCGACGGGCCGCTGGCCCGTGTCACGCTGGCGCGCCCCGAGGTGCGCAACGCGTTCAACGATGCCGTCATCGCCGAGCTGACCGACGCTTTCGAGCAGCTGGCTGCCCGCGACGGCCTGCGCGCCATCGTGCTCGCGGCCGAGGGCAAGGCCTTTTGTGCCGGCGCCGACCTGAACTGGATGAAGGCGATGGCCGGCTACAGCTGGGATCAGAACCGCGACGACGCCGGCCGGCTGGCCAGCATGCTGTGGACGATCTACCGCTGCCCCGTGCCGGTGATCGCCCGCGTGCAGGGTGATGTCTACGCCGGCGGCGTCGGCCTGGTGGCTTGCGCCGACATCGTCGTCAGCACCACGACGGCGGGCTACTGCCTCAGCGAGGCCAAGCTCGGCCTGCTGCCGGCGACGATCGGCCCCTACGTCGTCAAGGCGATCGGCGAACGCCAGGCGAGGCGCTACTTCACGACGGCGGAGCGCTTTGACGCGGCGACGGCGCTGCGGCTGGGCCTGGTGCACGAGCTGGTCGACGATCCGGAGCAGCTCGACGCCAAGGTCGCCGAGCTGGCCGCCGCGATCTGCGCCAACGGCCCGATGGCGGTGCGCGCCTGCAAGCGCCTGGCGCTGGATCTGGGTGATCGCGAGCTCGACGAAGCGCTGCGCGACGAGACCGCGCGGCGCATCGCCGACATCCGTGCCTCCCAGGAGGGCCGTGCCGGCGTGCAGAGTTTTCTCAGCAAGCAGGAGCCGCCATGGCGATCCGCGTGAAGCGGCTGGCGCTGGCGCTGAGCCTGGTGGCCTCGATGGCCGGCAAGGCCTGGGCCCAGCAGCCGGAGCCGCCGGCGCTGGCGCTTCGCGTGCCGCTGTCGGCTGAGTTCGCGCAGCGCCTGAACTTCAGCGCCGAGCTGCCGGTACGGCTCTACCTGCCGGCTGGCCCCGGACCGTTCCCGCTGGTGGTGCTGCACCATGAGCGGCGCTTCTTTCCCGGCGAGCACCCCGCCTACCCGGCGCCGACGCGCTACTTCCTGTCGCGCGGCTTTGCCGTGGCGGTGCCGGCGCGCATCGGCTACGGGCCGCTGGAGGCCGAGCGGGACCGCGAGCACATCAATTGCGCACGCCCCGATCCCGGCCCTGTGTTCGCCGATGCCGCGCTGCAGGCGGCGGCGCTGCTCGAGGGCCTGACGCTGCTGGGCCAGCCGATCGACCGCCAGCGCGTGCTGCACGTCGGTGTCGGCGTCGGCGGCATGGCGGCGCTCAGCGCGGCCGCGCTGTCGCCGCAGGGGGTGATCGGCGCCATCAACTTCGGCGGCGGCGTCGGCGCCCACGCTGAGCGCTTTCCGCGCCAACCCTGCGGATCGCAGCAGCTCGAGCTCTTGACCCGGCGCCTTGGCCGGGCCGCCGACGGCTGGCGGGCGCAGAGCGGCAACAGCCTGCCAACGCTTTGGATCTACGCCGAGAACGACCTCCACTTCGGCGCCAGCTATCCGCGCCGCTGGCACACCGGCTTTCGGCGCGGTGGTGGCCAGTCGCGCTTCGAGATGCTCCCCGCCTGGGGGCACGACGGCAACCGCCTGTTTGCCGACGGCATCAGCGTCTGGCAGCCGCTGGTTGATGAATTCCTGAACGCCTTACCGGCCTCCCCGTCGTTGCGCTGATGTCGCTGAACTCCGAACTGGCCGCGCGCAGCCGCGCGGCGATCTGGCACCCTTGCACGCAGATGGCGCGTCTCGACGCGGTGCCGCCGCTGCCCATCGTCAAGGGCGACGGTCCCTGGCTGATCGACGCCGATGGCCAACGCTATTTCGACGCCACCTCGGCCTGGTGGACGAACCTGTTCGGTCACAGCGACGCCGGCCTGCAGCAGGCGATCGCGCGGCAGGCGGCCACGCTGCCGCATGTGATGCTGGCCGGCTGCACGCACGAGCCAGCGATCGAGCTGGCCGAGGGCCTGTCCGCCCTCACCAACGGGGCGCTCGGCCACGCCTTCTTCGGCAGCGATGGCGCGTCGGCCACCGAGATCGCGCTGAAGATGAGCGCGCATTGCTGGCGCAACCGCGGCCAGCCTGACAAGTGCGAGTTCATCGCGTTCGCCGGCGGCTACCACGGCGAGACCCTGGGCGCGCTGTCGGTCACCGATGTGGCGATCTTCCGCGACGCCTACGCGCCCTTGCTGCGCGCCACCCACCTGGTGCCGGCGCTGCACGAGGCCGGTGCGCTGGCGGCGCTGGAGGCCAAGCTGGCGGAACTGGGCGGTCGCTGCGCGGCGGTCATCGTCGAGCCCTTGATCCAGGGCGCCTCGGGCATGCGCATGCATGGGCCGGAGCAGCTGGTCGAACTGCGCCGGCTGTGCACCCGCTACGGGGCGCACCTGATCGCCGACGAGATCGCCGTCGGCTGCGGACGCACCGGGCGCTTCTTCGCCTGGGAGCATGTGGAGGCGCTGCAGCGCCAGGCCGCCCCGGGCGCCGGCGGGCTTGATGAGGCATCGATCTGGCCGGACTTCGTGCTGCTCAGCAAGGGCATCACCGGCGGCACGCTGCCGCTGTCGGTGGTGCTGACGACCGACGCGGTGTTCGACGCGTTCCTCAGCCCCGAGGTCGCGCGCGGCTTCCTGCATTCGCACTCCTACACCGGCAACGCCATCGTCTGTGCCGCGGCCAACGAGGTGCTTCGCCGCTTCCGCGACACCGACCTGCTGCAGCAGCTGCCGCGGCAGGCCGAGCACCTGCGGCACGCGTTCGCGCCGTTCGCCGCGGACCCGCGTGTCGCGAACCTGCGCCAGACCGGCCTGGTCCTTGCCTTCGAGGTGCGCGAGCCAGGCGAACGGTTCGCGGAAGCGTTCCACCTGGCGGCGCGCCGCCACGAGCTGCTGATCCGGCCGATCGGCGCCACCGTCTACCTGATGCCGCCCTACCTGATCGACGCCGCCATCGCGCAATGGCTGGCGACCGCGGTGCGCGCCACGCTGGACGAGCTGCTGTGATCGAGTTCCTGGCCCAGCAGCTGCGCGAGCGCGAGGCGCAGGTGCTGACGCGGCGGCGTCGCGAGGCCAGCACGCCGACCGCGCCGATGCAGACCATCGACGGCCGCACCATGCTGGCCTTCTGTTCGAACGACTACCTGGGCCTGGCGAATCACCCGCGCGTGGTCGCCGCCCTGCAGGAGGGCGCGCGCCGCTATGGCGCCGGCAGCGGGGCGTCGCACCTGATCAGCGGGCATTCGCAGGCGCACGAGCAGCTGGAGCAGCGCCTGGCTTCGATGGCGCAGACGGTGATCCCGGACGCGCGTTGCCTGAGCTTCTGCACCGGCTACATGGCCAATCTGGCCGCGGTCTCGGCGCTCGGCGGCGACGGCACGGCGATCTTCTCCGAGCGCCTCAACCACGCCAGCCTGATCGACGGCGTGCGCCTGGCGCGCGGCGAGCGCCGGGTGTTCGGCGCGGTCGACGAGCTGCGCGCGCAGCTGGCGGCCAGCGGCGCCGCGCGCAAGCTCATCGTCAGCGACGCCGTGTTCAGCATGGACGGGCATCTGGCGCCCCTGGCCGAGCTGCTGCAGCTGGCCGAGCAGCACGATGCGCTGCTGCTGGTCGACGACGCGCATGGCTTCGGCGTGCTGGGGCCGCGCGGTCATGGCAGCCTCGCGCAACTCGGGCTGCGCAGCGAGCGCATCGTGCTCGTCGGCACGCTGGGCAAGGCGGCCGGCGTCGGCGGCGCGTTCGTCGCCGCGCACCCGGTGGTGATCGACTGGCTGCTGCAGACCGCGCGGCCCTATATCTTCACCACCGCCAGCCCGCCGGCCCTGGCCCATGCGCTGCTGAGCAGCCTCGAGCTCATCGAGGGCGAGGAGGGCGAGCGCCGGCGCGCGCAGCTGGAGCTGCTGCAGACCCAGCTGCAGGACGGCCTGGCGCCGGCGGCAGCGGCGCGCGGCTGGACCCTGCCGCGCAGCGATACGCCGATCCAGCCGCTGATCGCCGGCGACAACGCAGCGGCGCTGGCGCTGGCGGCGCGCCTCGAGGACCAGGGCATCCGCGTGCCGGCGATCCGGCCGCCGACGGTGCCGGCGGGCACGGCCAGGCTGCGCATCACGCTGTGCGCCGCGCACAGTGCCGAGCAGGTCGAGCGGCTGCTGCAGGCGCTGCTCCGATAAGCTGCCTGCATGTTTGATTTCGGACCCAGCTTCCGCGTCCTCGTCGTTGACGACCTGGCGACTCAGCGCGCCGTCGCCCGCGAGGCCCTGCAATCGATGGGCCATCGGGTCACCGAGTGCGCGCATGCCGAGCAGGCGGCGGCGGTGTTCAAGGCGATCAAGCCCGACATCGTGCTGCTCGACGTCGAGATGCCCGGGGCGAGCGGCTACGAGGTGGCCCGGCAGATCCGTGCCGCCGAGAGCGGCGGCTGGACGCCGATCATCTTCCTGTCCACGCACCACACCGACGCCGACATCTGGCAGGGCATCCAGGCCGGCGGCGACGACTACCTGGCCAAGCCGGTGTCGCGCCAGCTGCTCGCCGCCAAGCTGCACGCGGTGCAGCGCCTGCTGCAGATGCGCACGCGCCTGCTCGAGCGCTCGGAGGAGCTGCGCGAGGCCAACCGCAAGCTCAAGCTGCTCAACGACAAGGACGCGATGACCGGGCTGCTGAACCGCGGCGGCCTGGACCGTGCGCTGCACGACGCGATCCAGCGCTGCGCCGAGACCGGCCAGCCGCTGACCCTGCTGCTCATCGACGTCGATCATTTCAAGGCCTACAACGACGCGCTCGGCCACCTGGCCGGCGACGCCTGCCTGAAGCGCGTTGCCCAGCTGCTGCGCGACGCCTGTCCCAAGCCCAGCGACCTGGCGGCGCGCTACGGCGGCGAGGAGTTCGCGATGCTGCTGCCGGGCACGCCGCGTTCCGGTGCGATGACGCTGGCGCGGGCGCTGCTGCGCGGCATGGAGCAGCTCGCCATGCCGCACCCGGCGTCGCCGACCGCGCGCTGGGTGAGCTTCTCCGGCGGCATCACCACCGTGGTGCCGGATGCCGACTCCAACGCCGAATCCTTGCTGATGCGCGCCGACGAGGCGCTCTACGCCGCCAAGGCGCGCGGCCGCAACCGCTTCTTCAGCTTCGAGATGCAGATGGACACCGACGAGCAGCGCGAGCTGCTGCGCGGCGCATGAGCGCGCTGGGCCGATCCCGAGCGCGAATCCCGGAGCGCATCGCGCGTAGGGTGTTTCAATGAGCGCGCGCCTGTTCTTCATCACCGGCACCGACACCGAGATCGGCAAGACCACGACGACGGCCGCGCTGGCCCACTGGGCCGGCACGCAGGGCCTGCGCGCGGCCGGGCTCAAGCCGGTCGCTGCGGGCCAGGAGCTGGTGGACGGTCGCTGGGTCAACGAGGACGTGCTGAGCCTGCATGCGGCGCAGAACGCCGGCCTGAGCGAGGCCGAGGTCGGGCCGATCCAGCTGCGCACGCCGTGCGCGCCGCATCTGGCGGCGCGGCTCGAGGGCAGGGCGATCCGCCGCGACGAGGTGCTGGCCGCCGCCCACGCGCCGCTGCACCGGCTCGACATCGCTTTTGTCGAGGGCGTTGGTGGCTGGCGCGTGCCGCTGGACGAACTGGCCGGCTGGGACAGCGCCGATTTCGCCAAGGACCTCGCTGCGCCGGTCATCCTCGTTGTCGGCCTGCGCCTGGGCTGCATCAACCATGCGCTGTTGACTGCCGAGGCCATCGCCGCCCGCGGCCTGCGGCTTGCTGCCTGGGTCGCGAACACGGTCGACGGCACGATGCTGCAACACGGCGAGAATCTCGCCACCTTGAAGGTGCTGCTGCCCGCTCCCTGCCTGGGCGCCGTGCCTCGACTCCACGACCCGAACCCTGCCGCCGTCGCGAGCCATCTCGACGTCGAGTTGCTGAAGAAAGTGCTGTTATGAACGCCCCCGTCCAAGCCATCCATCTGCACCGCCCGCTGAAAGCCAAGGAAGGCGACTGGACAGTGGCCGAGATCGAGGCGCTGTTCGCGCTGCCGTTTGCCGACCTGATCCATCGCGCGCAGACCGTGCATCGCGAGCACCACGACGCCAACAGCGTGCAGCTGTCGACCCTGCTCAGCATCAAGACCGGCGGCTGCGAGGAGGACTGCAAGTACTGCCCGCAGTCGGCCCATTACGACACCGGCCTGGAGGCCGACAAGCTGATGGACCTGGCCGAGGTGCGCGCCGCCGCCGAGACCGCTAAGGCCAGCGGCGCGACGCGCTTCTGCATGGGCGCCGCCTGGCGCTCGCCCAAGGACCGCCACATGGAGCAGCTGATGGCGATGGTGCGCGAGGTCAAGGGCCTGGGCCTGGAGACCTGCGTCACCGCCGGCATGCTCAACAGCGACCAGGCCCAGCAGCTCAAGGGCGCCGGCCTCGACTACTACAACCACAACCTCGACACCTCGCCGGAGTTCTACGGCGAGATCATCACCACGCGCACCTACCAGGACCGCCTGGACACCCTGGCCGCCGTGCGCGAGACCGGCATGAAGGTCTGCTGCGGCGGCATCGTCGGCCTGGGCGAGAGCCGCACCCAGCGCGCCGGCCTGATCGCCCAGCTGGCGAATCTGAACCCGGCGCCCGAGTCGGTGCCGATCAACAACCTGGTGCAGGTCGAAGGCACGCCGCTGGCCGGCACGCAGGCCATCGACCCCTTCGAGTTCGTGCGCACCATAGCCGTCGCGCGCATCACCATGCCGACCAGCATGGTGCGCCTGTCGGCCGGCCGCGAGGAAATGGACGAGGCGCTGCAGGCGCTGTGTTTCCTCGCCGGCGCCAACAGCATCTTCTACGGCGACAAGCTGCTGACCACCGGCAACCCGCAGGCCGAGGCCGACAAGGCCTTGCTGCAGCGCCTGGGCATGAAGGTGATGGAAGTCGCGGCAGCCGGCTGATGGACCCGGGCGACGACGCGCTGCTGGCCGAACGGCTGCGCGCGATCGCCCGCGCCGACGCGCGCATGATGGCCTGGCTGCGTGCCGGCCGCCTGCTGGGCTTGCGCGACTGGTGCATCGGTGCCGGTGCGGTGCGCAACATGGTCTGGGATGCGCTCGAGGGCCATGCACAGCCGAGCCACCCGGCCGATGTCGATCTCGTCTATCACGACCCGCAATGCCTGGACGCCGCGCAGGATCAGCGGCTGCAGGCGCGCCTGCTGGTCGCCGCCCCCGACACGCCCTGGGAGGTGATGAACCAGGCGCGCGTTCACACCTGGTTCGCGGCGCATTTCGGCCATCCGGTCGAGCCCTTGCGCTCGCTGTCCGAGGCCGTCGCCAGCTGGCCCGAGACCTGCACCGCTGTCGGCCTGTGCCTGGGGCAGGACGATCAGATCGAGGTGCTGGCGCCGCTCGGGCTCGGCGATCTGTTCGCGCGCATCGTGCGCCGCAACCCGCGTCGCGTCAGCCTGGAGACCTACCGCCAGCGCGTGGCCGACAAGCGCTATGCCAGCCGCTGGGCCGGCGTGCGGGTGATCGCCGCATGAGCCTGCACCTGCGCACCGCGCTGGCTGCCGATGCGGCGGCCTGCGCGGCCCTGGTTCGGTCGCTGGTGCCGGAGGCCGGTCTGCAGCCGCCACCGCCGGGCCTGGCGCCGTTCCTGCGCTCGATCAGCGCCGAGCGCCAAACGGCCTATATCGCCGACTATCGCTATCGGGTGGCCGAGGACGCGCAGGGCCGGCTGATCGGCCTGGCCGCGCTGCGTCCGCCGCGGCACCTGTTCCATCTCTTCGTCGCCGCCGATTGGCAGGGCTGCGGCCTGGGCCTGCGCCTGTTCCAGGCGGTGACAGCGGGCGACGAGCAGCTGCCCCTGACCGTCAACAGCAGCCTGGCCGCGGTCGGCTTCTACACGCGGCTGGGCTTCCGGCCGACGCAGACACTGCAGTTCAATGACGGCATCCGCTACCTGCCGATGCGGCGACCATGAACCTGCCCGAACTCGATCTGCCCCAGCTGGCGGCGCTGGCCGCCACCCTGGGCCTGGCCAGCGGGCTGCGGCTGTACGCGGTGCTGTTCCTGACCGGCCTGGCCGGCCATCTGGGTTGGGTGCCGCTGCCGGCCGGGCTGCAGATCCTGCAGTCGCCGACCCTGCTCTGGGGCAGTGCGGCGCTGATGGCGATCGAGTTCGTCGCCGACAAGATTCCCTGGGTCGATTCGCTCTGGGATGCGTTGCACAGCTTCATCCGCATCCCGGCCGGGGCGGCGCTGGCCTATGGCGTGTTCGGCGGCGGCCAGGGCACAGATCCGCAAGCCTGGGCCTTGCTCGCCGCGCTGGCCGGCGGCGGCCTGGCGGCGACCGCGCATGCGGCCAAGGCCAGCACCCGTGCCGCGGCCAACCATTCGCCCGAGCCCTTCAGCAACTGGGCGCTGTCACTGGCCGGCGACGCGATGGTGCCCGGCCTGCTCTGGCTGGCCTGGGCCCACCCTTGGGCGGCGCTGGCGATGGTCACCTTGCTGCTGCTGACCATGCTCAGCATCACGCTGATGCTCTGGCGTTTCATCGGCCGGCTGTGGCGCAAGGCCAGGGCGGGCCGATGAGCTGGCTGCTGCTGAAGTACGCAGTCACCGCGTTGCTGGTCGTGCTGATCGGCGAGGCGGCACGGCGCAGCGACAGGCTGGGCGGCCTGGTCGCCGCACTGCCCTGGATCACGGTGCTGGCCCTGGTCTGGATGCAGCTCGAGGGGCAGTCGGCCGAGAAGCTGGCCCGGCATGCGCAGTACACGCTTTGGTACGTGCTGCCGACGCTGCCGATGTTCGCCAGCTTCCCCTGGCTGCTGGGGCGCTGGGGCTTCTGGCCGGCATTGGCTGCCTCGGCCTTACTGACCCTGCTGCTGTTCCTGCTCTGGGCCTGGCTGCTGCGGCGCTGGGGCGTCGACCTGCTCTAGGGCAGTTGCCCTGCCAGGGGCGCCGGCCGGCCCAGGTAGTAGCCCTGGGCGCGCTCGATGCCGAGGTCGCGCAGTGCCGCCAGCTCCTGCGCCGATTCCACGCCTTCGGCGACCAGCTGGCAGCCGATCGTGCGGGCGAAGCTGCTCAGGGCCGCGGCCAGTGCGTAGCGGGAACGGTCCAGGTGCAGATCGCGGGTCAGGCTGATGTCCAGCTTGATCTGGTGCGGCGCCAGGTTCAGCACATGGCGAAAGCTCGCGGAGCCGGCGCCGGCGTCGTCGATCGCCAGGTGCAGGCCGCCCGCCTGCAAGGGACGGATGGCGGCGAGCAGGTGGTCGTAATGTTCGACCGCGGCGTGCTCGGTGACCTCCAGCACCAGGCGCTGCAAGGGCAGGCCGGCGAACAAGGGTGCCAGCCCGGGGTGGGTGAGCGTGGCCGGCGACGCGTTGATCGACAGGTAGAGCGGCTCCGGCAGTCGTGGCAGGGCCTGCAGGGCCAGCGCGATCGCGCGCAGCTCCAGTTCGGCACCGCGGCCGATGAGGTCGGCTTCGGCAAACACCGCTTCGGTGCGCAGCGCCGGCAGGGCCGGAAAGCGCGCCAAGGCCTCGAAGCCGGCGACGCGGCCGTCGCCGACCTCGCAGGTCGGCTGGAACACCATCTGCAGGCAGTCCAGCGCGGTGTCGACGCCGCCATGGGCGGCGATCTCGCGTTCGCGCTCGTTCAGCTCGCGGCTGACCTGCTCGGCGACCAACTCGGCAAACACTCTCATGATGCGCAGGTCGCGCTCGCCCAGGCTGTGGTCGGGGCGGCGGCTGAAGCAGCAGAAGATGCCGTAGACGCTGCCGTCATGGAGACGGATCGGCACGCTCAGGTGGGCGCCGACCGGCAGCGCGCGGGTCGCGGCCAGCGTGCAGGCCTCGTCGTTGGCGGCGGCGTCGGGGATCAGCTCGGGCAGGCGGCCGTCGACGACGCGCTGGCAGAAGCTTTCTTCCAGCGGGTCGGAGTCGCCGACCTGGATCGGCTCGAATTCGCCGAAGACGGAGTCGATCACGCGGAAATGCCGGCGGCCCTCCGCGAACCGTGAAACAAAGGCCACCTCCATGTCGAGGTGTTCGCGCACCGAACGCAGATAGCTGTGCAGCAACTGCGGGCTGCGCATGCCTGTGGCTTGTGCGAGCAAGGCCTTCATTGTTTTCTCCCTGGCGTGCCCTGGCGCGAAGTTAAGCGGGATTCGCAAGACCTGTCCAGCCTCGATACTTCTGGCTGCCGCCGCATCCCGGCGGCTGAGGCTTGTTTCCTCCCACAAGGAGCCGTTCCCATGTTCTCGAAGATCCTCATCGCCAATCGCGGTGAGATTGCCTGCCGCGTTGCGGCCACCGCGCGTCGCCTGGGCGTGCGCACCGTGGCCGTCTATTCCGATGCCGATGCGGCAGCCCAGCATGTGCTGGCCTGCGACGAGGCCGTCAACATCGGTGGCGCGGCGCCGCGCGACTCCTATCTGCAGTGGCAGCGCATCCTCGATGCCGCGAAGGCCAGCGGCGCGCAGGCGATCCACCCGGGCTACGGCTTCCTCAGCGAGAACGAGGCGTTCGCACAGGCCTGCGCGGACAACGGCTTGGTCTTCATCGGTCCGCCCGCCTCGGCGATCCTGGCGATGGGCCTGAAGGCCGAGAGCAAGCGATTGATGGAGAAGGCCGGCGTACCCCTGGTACCCGGCTATAACGGCGCCGATCAGGACCCGGCCCTGCTCAAGCGCGAGGCCGAGCGCATCGGCTTTCCGGTGCTGATCAAGGCCAGCGCCGGCGGCGGTGGCAAGGGCATGCGGGTCGTCAACGCCGCCGACGAGTTCGACGCCGCGCTGGCCAGCTGCAAGCGCGAGGCGATCAACAGCTTCGGTGACGACGCGGTGCTGATCGAGCGCTACGTGACGCGGCCGCGGCACATCGAGATCCAGGTCTTTGGCGACAGCCAGGGCGATTGCGTCTACCTGTTCGAGCGCGACTGCTCGGTGCAGCGCCGCCACCAGAAGGTGTTGGAGGAGGCGCCGGCTCCCGGCATGAGCGAAGCGCGCCGTCGCGAGATGGGCGAGGCGGCGGTGGCGGCGGCCAAGGCGGTCGGCTATGTCGGTGCCGGCACCGTGGAGTTCATCGCCGAGCAGGATGGCCGCTTCTACTTCATGGAGATGAACACGCGGCTGCAGGTCGAGCACCCGGTGACCGAGGCGATCACCGGGTTGGATCTGGTCGAGTGGCAGCTGCGCGTGGCCAGCGGTGAGCCCCTGCCGCTGAAGCAGGACGAGCTGCGCATCCATGGCCATGCAATCGAGGCGCGCATCTGCGCCGAGAACCCCGAGGCCGGCTTCCTGCCGGCCACCGGCCGCATGGACGTGCTGCGCTGGCCGCCGGCCGTGCGCTTCGAACGCGGCGATGTCCGGGTCGACACCGGCGTCATCGAGGGCGACGCGATCAGTCCGCACTACGACTCGATGATCGCCAAGCTGATCGTCTGGGGCGAGGACCGGGCGCAGGCGCTGGCACGCCTGGACGCGGCGCTGGCGCAGACGCAGATCGTCGGCCTGCAGACGAACGTCGCCTTCCTGCGCCGCTGCGCGGCGACCCGGAGCTTTGCCGGCGCCGACCTCGACACCGGGCTGATCGAGCGCGAGCGCGCGGCGCTGTTCGGCCAGCCCGGCCTGCCCCTGGACATCGCCGCCGCGGCGGTGGTCGCGCACCAGCTGGCGCTGGAGCGGCAGACCGTCGATGCCGACCCCTGGAGCGCCCGTGACGGCTGGCGCCTGGCCGGCGATTCGCAACGCCGATTCGACCTTGCCGAGGGCGAGGCCCATCACGAGGTGCTGCTGCGTCGCCTGCACGCCGGCGGCATGCAGCTGACGGTGGCCGGCGAAACCATCGCCTTCGCCGCCGACTCGAGTGGCCCCGAGCGCCATCTGCTGATCCTGGGTGAAGGCCTGGCGACGCGGCGCGTCGCGGTGCAGACCTATGCGCGCGGCGAGGAGGTCACGGTGTTCGCGCCGCAGGGCTCCATGACCTTGACCGAGATCGACGTCATCGCGCACGCCGCCGA
>Ga0164290_1001316_pt1 | contig 40388 bp, 30 predicted proteins | sample Micstemetagenome_FD_108782 | JGI IMG/M metagenome (GOLD analysis project Ga0164290, IMG submission 108782) | Contaminated culture microbial community from soil near Moab, Utah, USA - Microcoleus steenstrupii SON62 (Illumina Assembly) | ecosystem: Environmental > Terrestrial > Soil > Soil crust...
AGCAGCTTCAGCCCGTACAGATCCCGCAGGTTGACCTGGGCGTTGGCCTTACCCGACAGGCGGGTGTTGAAGACCGGGTTCAGCGTCTGGAGCAGGAAGTTTTGGGCCTGGAGCCGGAGTTCCTGGAGTGAATCGGTCGATACTTTGCCGCTCGCCGCGATGAGCTGGTTGCGGTTGGCGACGGTCAGGCCCCGGACGGTCACTTCCGGGCCGACAATCCGGATGAGGTTATCCGGCGCGACGGTCCAGGTGCTGTCCAGGAGCCGGAAGCGCGAATTTTTGAGTTCGATATCGATGGCGTCGCCTTTGAAGGTCAGGGCCCCATTCAGGTTGGCGCGGTTGGTGCTGCTCACCTGACGCAGGCTGGAGCGGAAGTCGATATGGTCTTCCTGCCAGGCCGCATCGGCCACGAGCCGCTCGGTCGCGGCCAGGGGTCCCAGCTTCTGGCGGCTGGAGTTGATCTGCAGCGAAGCCAGTACGTTGGGGCTATCGATGTACTTGGAGGTCGTCAGGTCCAGCGTACTGCCGACAAAGAGGTAATTATCGAGCCGGAGCGTATCGATGGCTCCGGTCATCGTCAGCAGGGACGTCCGGTCAACGGCAAACTGCCCGTTGAACCGCGTGTTGGGAGACAGGTACAGATTGGGGTAGAAAAACGCCAGTAGCGGCTGGCTGTTTTTCAGGTTAATCTGATAATCAATCAGGTACGGCTCGGTCGTCAGCGTCCGCTTGCGCTTGTAATACGCCGCCATGGCCGCGGCGTCCCCGGCAAAGTTCATGCTGTATTCCCGCACCAGCCGCTGCAGATCATCGAGCGTCTGGCTGGGCTGAAAGTTCCCCCAGAACGTACTGGTCAGCAGGTCGGAGTTGATGTGCAGGTTGCGGTAGGTTTCCCAGCGGTCCGACGAAACATGGAGCGTATCGAGCAGCAGGGTTCGTTTTCCGAGCGTGAGGTAGGCGTTCTGAAAACGGGCGTCGCCTTCCATCTCATTTAAGGTATTGCCGGTCAGCTGCAGGTCGAGATCCGTGCGGATCGTGAGCGAATCGTCGGCCAGGCGCAGGGCCAGCAGATTGGCCCGCTGGATGGTGCCCCGAACGTCGAAGAGGTTCTGCTTGCCGCGCAGGTTGAATTCGCCGTCCAGGCTGACGGTCAGGTTCGTGTCGCGGACGCTCACCTGTCCGCTGAAAAACGACCGTTGCAGGTTGCCCCGGACGTTGACGTTCCGGTAGCCGTAATCGTTGTAATGAATGCGGTTGAAGCGGCCGTCCAGGTCGAGCGTAGCCGTCTGCAGCGTCAGCCCGTGCCCGTTGAAGCGCGCCTGGCCGTCGAGCTGGGTAATCAGATCAGGCCGGTCTAGTAGCTGCCCAACCTTTAGATTCCGCAGGGCCAGATCGCCCCGGTAGGTCGTCCGAACGTCGTCGAGCCATTTAAGCGCAAATTCTCCCGAGACGCCTCCCAGGTTGGTCTGGAAGGTTCCGCGGGTCACGAAGTCGGTAAAGCGGCCGGTATAGGTGGCCGAGAAAGCCAGCCGACCCAGTTTGGCCATCACGCGGTTGAAGTCCTCACCGGAATAATACGGCTGGAGATCGTTCAGGAGGACGTCCGACGGCCGGATGCGGAAGTCGACTACCGTCCGGTCAGCATTGGGCAACCCTTTAAAGGCAAAGTCGCCCACGAGCCGGCTGTTCTGCCCAAAGCGAATGTCGGCATCGGTCACCCGGAAATTATGGACGGTACCCACAAAATCAACGTCGGCCCGGGCCACGTCAAAGTTCTGGGCAAAATAGTCGGTAAACGGGACTAGATCCTGCGCCCGGACGAGGGCTTTTCGCAGGTTGACCCGCATGACGACCTTTTCGTTGAAGTCGTTGAAATCCGAAAACTGCTTGTAGTCAAAGATTAGCCGGTTGCCCACGAAGGAGCCGTTGATATTGGCGTAGAGCTGGTCGAGCCGCATCTGCTTAGCGCAGTAGAGGAAATTGGTCTGCAACTGGTGGATGGCCAGCTGCGCCCGCTTGTCTTCGGCCCGCAGACGCCCGATGTCCATGGAAATGGTATCTCCCAGCAGCAGAAAGTTCTTCAGGTTCGCGTTTACGTCGTTGAAAACGAAGTGGTTGTAGTCAAACACCCGCTTGTCGGGCATGGGTTGTTCCCGCGGATCGTCGTAGCTGACGCGTCCTTCCAGCAGCGTCGCCTTGCCGATGGTAAAGGGAATGTTCTGGTTAGGAATGGACGGTTTGTTGGGGTCGCTGAGCAGCTCGTTGATGCGGGCCAGAAACTCGTCCACGTTCAGGGCGCCCGTCCGCTGGTTCTTCACGAGGCGGACGTTCGGCTGGTAAACCAGGACTTCGTCGAGGTGAATGTTCGTAGCCGAGCTGTCGATCAGCTGGCGCAGGTTGAAGTTTACTTCCAGCCGTCCGACGTCGATCATGGGCTGGTTGCGGCGGTCGCGCAGGCTGCCGTCCTCCAGGGCGACCGTGTCAAACCATTTGATGGCCACGCGCCCGACGTCGACGGGGTACTGCAGCGCCGTCGAAAGCCGCTTGGCCACGTACCGAACCAGCTTCGTCTGGACCGTCGGCAGTTGCAGGCTCACCCCCAGAACGCCCAAAACCAGCAGGAACACGAGTACCGTGTACAGCAGGGTTTTGAGGAATATGGTGACGAATGAGCGCATCCGGGAAGTTAACGAACAAAGACAGAATTACGGGTTGGTACGGTATACCTAAATACACGGATTAGACTCAGGAATTAGCGAACGGTTTAAATCAGGCTGGTCCGGATTCGCTTTTAATATTCACTACCTTTGCGGCATGGTTCTTTTAGCGATTGAATCGTCCTGCGACGAAACATCGGCTGCCGTCTGTGTCAACGGAAAAATCCAATCCAATGTTGTATCGACCCAGCTCGTCCATGAACAATACGGTGGAGTGGTGCCGGAACTCGCTTCACGGGCCCACCAACAGCGGATCGTGCCGGTCGTGGAGCGGGCGTTACGTACGGCAAACATACAAAAAAACGCGCTAAGCGCCGTCGCCTTTACCCGGGGGCCGGGATTACTGGGTTCGCTGCTGGTGGGCGCCTCCTTCGCCAAGGCCCTGGCCCTCGCCCTGGATGTCCCCCTGATCGAGGTGAATCACATGCAGGCGCACGTACTGGCCCATTTCATCGACGATCCTAAACCGGCCTTCCCGTTTTTGTGCCTGACCGTCAGCGGCGGGCATACGCAGCTGGTGCGGGTCCGGGATTACCTGGATCTGGAGGTGATCGGGCAGACCCAGGATGATGCGGTAGGGGAGGCTTTTGATAAGACGGCCAAGCTGCTTGGCCTGCCTTACCCGGGCGGCCCGCTTATCGACCGCTACGCCCGGGAGGGAAATCCGCTGGCCTTTAGCTTCCCGCAAACGGAAATGCCGGGCCTGGATTATTCCTTCAGCGGCATTAAAACGGCCTTTCTGTATTTTCTCCGCGACCGAACCCGGGAGAACCCGCGGTTTATTGAGGAAAACCTGCCGGATATTTGCGCCAGCGTGCAGCATACGCTCGTGCAGATGTTGCTGACCAAGCTCCGGCGGGCCGCCCGCGAAACCGGCATCCGGGAAATCGCCCTGGCCGGCGGGGTTTCGGCCAATTCCGGTCTCCGCCAGGCCCTCACCGAACTCGGCCGGAAGGAAGGCTGGAACGTGTATATTCCCGCGTTCGAATACTGCACCGACAACGCCGCCATGATCGCCATCGCGGCGCATTATAAATATTTGCGCGGGGAATTCACCTCCCAGGAGGTCAGCCCACTGCCGAGGATGGAACTGTAAACAGGGATGAAGGGGTGAGGGAGTGAAGGAGTGAGGTGGCTTCGCCCGTTAAGACCAGAACAACTATAGACAATCACCCCCTCACCCCTCAAACACCTATGCCAAACCTTTCCGTAACCCAAATCCGAATTTACCCCATCAAATCCCTTGGTGCCATCCACCTGCAGGAGGCGGTGCTGGAGCCCCGGGGTTTTCGCTACGACCGCCGCTGGATGCTGGTGGCGCCCGGTACCGGCCAGGCGCCCTGGCAGTTTATCACCCAGCGGACGGTTTTCCCGATGGCGCTCATCGACGTCGCCCTGACGGATTCCCACCTCCAGGTCTGGCACCGCCACCGGCCCGCGGACCGGCTGGCCATTCCGCTGGAGCAGATGACCGAAGAAACCTTACCCGTGCAGATCTGGGATGATCAGGTGTTGGCCCGGGCGGTGAGCGCCGAAGCAGACGCCTGGTTCAGCCGGGAGTTGGGCTTCTCCTGCCGCCTGGTCCGCATGCCCGAATCGACCGAGCGAATGGTGGATCCGGCATACGCCCAGGATGGTGAAATTGTCAGCTTTGCGGATGCGTATCCTTACCTCCTGATCGGGCAGGCCTCGCTCGACGAACTGAATCGCCGCCTGGGAACAAGCCTGGAAATGAGCCGCTTCCGGCCGAACCTGGTGGTGGCCGGCGGAACACCGCATGAGGAAGATACCTGGTATCAGCTGCGCCTGGGCGGGCTGCCTTTTTACGGGGTGAAGCCCTGCGCGCGCTGCGTGCTGACGACCATCGACCCGCAGACGGGCGAGAAAGGAACGGAGCCGCTGAAGACGCTGGCCGCCTACCGCAAGCTGAACCATAAAATCTATTTTGGGCAGAACCTGCTCCCGGCTGCGGCGGGCGTTCTGCGGGTTGGGGATCCGGTGGAGGTGGTCGAGCGGCGCCCGGCCCGTGTCCCGTTCCCTTGAATGAAGAGGCATCGGGGCCTGGTTTCGGTTAAGATAAGGAACGCCTACCGGGCCTATGAAGGAATAATGAGCGTGATCCAACAATTTATACAGCGCATTCGGCAGGCGCACTACCTGAGCCTGGACGTAGTGGGCGGAGCGGTGATTTCGCACCGGGTCGCTTCCCGGCTGCCCGAAGGCCAGTCGGCCAGCTCCTGGGTGACGGTGGCGGCCCTGGCCATCTGCGTCTTTATCATTTACGTCATCGACCGGCTGCTCGACCTGCGGGCCGTTACACCCCCGGACACCGCCCGTCACCGGTTTCACGCCCAGACCCGGCAGTCGCTGGGGCTGGCGGTGCTGATTCTGGGGGCGATCGGTCTGTTGCTGCTGTTCTGGCTGCCTGGCCCGGTGCTGCGGTTCGGGCTGGGCCTGGGGCTCGTTTGCGCCCTGTATGTCTGGGGCGTTTCGCGGCTGCCCGGGAACCATCCTGCCCTGGCCTGGAAGGAAATCGCCGTGGCCTTCCTCTTTACGGCCGGGATCTGGGGAAGCGCTTGGATCACCAAAGCAACCGTTACCTGGCCCGAAGTGGGCCTTGGGGTGATGTTTCTGCTGACGGCCTTCCAGAATACCATTATATTCTCCCTGATGGAAGTCCAGGAGCGGCCCGAAGCGGAGGCGGTGACCCTGGCTACGGTACTTGGGCCGGAGCGCTGCGACTGGATCCTCCGTACCCTGACGAGTCTGGTGACCCTGGCGGGTCTGGCCGTTTGCCTCTGGGCGCCGGAACGCTTCACCCAGCGGGCCTCGGTTATGGGCGTTGTCATGAGCGCCGTGCTCTACCTGATCCAGCGCTATCCCGCCTGGTTTCAGCGCAAGGGCCGCTACCGCTGGGTCGGCGACGGGGTGTTCTGGCTGCCGGGTTTGGTTTTGTGACTGAGCAGGTTAGGCACCCTTCCGGCGGAGACTAACATAAATACAGCAGTGGCTTAGTAAGCGAATTTGCTAACCCGGCTGAAGAACGTATTTTTGGCACCGTATGGATAAGCTGACCATGTTTCAACGGGTAGGAGATTACCTGCGGCAGACGGGCGTTCGCCGGGCGGCGGTGTTTGGGTCGTTTGCGCGGGGCGAAGAAACGCAGGAGAGCGATCTGGACCTGTTGATTGAAGTGGTTTCGGGGATGACCTTGTTTGACTTACTGCGAATTGAAGAAGAGCTGGGAGCATTGACCAACCGAAAAGTAGATTTGGTTGATTACCAGGCGGTAAAGCACGTACTGAGGGACAGCGTTTTTTCTGCTACGATTCCGCTGCTATGATCCGCGACGAACGGGTATATCTAACGGATATCATTGATAGTATCCGATTGATTTTCAGATATCTCAATGAGGTTTCGGAAGAAAAGTTAGTGGCAGATCCTATGCTGCAAGATGCCGTTTACCGTCGTTTTGAAATCATTGGTGAAGCGACAGGACGATTGTCTGAGCAGTTGCGTGCCGCTTATCCTGAAGTGGAATGGCGATTGATGAAAGCGATGCGCAACAAAATCGCTCACGAATACTATATGATTCGGGCTGAGGTGGTTTTCAATACGGTAAGAAAAGATTTACCTCCCTTACTGACTAAGTTAGAAAAGATAGTTTCTGACCTAAATTCTAAAAATTCGTTTTCCTAATGACAACCACCATTGATTCCTCGACCCAGCAGAAAATAGACCGCTGGCTATCCGGAAATTACGACGCTGATACCAAAGCGATCATCCAGCGCCTGCTGGACAGCGGCGAATCCACCGAACTGGTGGATGCCTTCTACAAAGACCTGGAATTCGGGACGGGCGGGCTGCGCGGCATCATCGGCGTGGGTTCCAACCGCATGAACCGCTATACCGTCGGGGCGGCTACCCAGGGCCTGGCCAATTACCTCAACAAGGCGTTTCCGGAAGTCGGGATTAGGGTGGCCATTGCGCACGACAGCCGCCGGATGAGCCCGGAATTCGCCCGGATCGTCGCCGACATTTTCTCCGCCAACGGCATTGAGGTATACCTCTTCAGCGAACTCCGCCCCACGCCGGAACTTTCCTTTTCAATCCGGCAGCTGGGTTGCCAGAGCGGGGTCGTCGTGACGGCCTCCCACAACCCGCCCGAGTACAACGGATATAAGGTTTACTGGAACGACGGCGGTCAGGTGGTGGCGCCCCATGACAAGAACATCATCGAGGAGGTAAATCGGATTACCTCCATCGATGATATCCAATTTGCCGGCGATCCCTCAAAAATCCACGAGATCCTGGAGGAGATTGATTCGGTCTACGTCGAGAAGATCGTCGAAAATGCCGTAAATCCGGACGTCATTGCCCGCCAGAAAGATCTGAGCATCGTGTATACGCCGATCCACGGCACAGGCATTACGCTGGTCCCGCGGACGCTGAAGGCGCTGGGCTTCGAAAACGTGCATATCGTCGAGGAGCAGGCCACGCCGGACGGCAACTTCCCGACCGTTTCGTACCCGAACCCCGAAGAAAAGGAAGCCATGCAGCTGGCGCTGAACCTGGCCCAGTCGCTGAATGCCGACCTGGTGATGGCTACCGACCCCGATTCGGACCGGGTAGGGGCCGGGGCGCGGAATCACCACGGGGAGTTTGAACTGCTGAACGGAAACCAGATGGCTTCTTTGGTCATCTACTACCTGCTGCGCGCTTGGAAAGAAGCCGGCAAGCTCACCGGAAAGGAGTTTGTGGCCAAGACCATCGTGACGACCGACCTCATCGACCGGATGTGCGCCAGCTACGGCGTACCCTGCTACAACACGCTGACGGGCTTTAAATACATTGCCCAGGTCATCCGCGAGCTGGAAGGCCAGCAGCAGTTCATCGGCGGGGGCGAGGAAAGCTACGGCTACCTGATCGGGGACTTCGTGCGCGACAAAGACGCCATTGCCTCCTGTGCCATGATCGCCGAGCTCACCGCATACGCCAAGGACAAGGGCCTGAGCCTGTTCGATCTGCTGATGGAAATGTACCAGGAATTCGGCTTCTCCTACGAAGGCCTGATTTCGCTGACCAAGAAAGGCAAGACCGGCGCGGAGGAAATCCAGCAGATGATGGCGGATTTCCGCGCTAACCCGCCCAGGCAGATCGCCGGAGCCGAGGTGGTGCGCATGGACGACTACAAGGCGCTGACCCGCACCGATTTGCGGACGGGTACGACCACGTCGATCGAAGCCGGGAAAATGGGGATCGAATCGTCCAACGTCCTGCAGTTCTTCACCGCCGACGGGACCAAGGTGTCAGCCCGGCCGTCGGGTACGGAACCCAAGATCAAGTTTTACGTCGGGGTGAACGCACCACTTAATCAAAAAGAAGATTTTGACCAGGTTTATGCCGAATTGAAAGAAAAAGTGAAACAGGTCGCACAGGATCTGAACCTGGCCTAAGTATTTATTCTACGTAAGTCGCTGACAAAGAAGGGGTCGCATTCGAAAGAGGCGACCCCTTCTCTATACGTAAAGCCCAAAATTTGTTTTAATATTAGAATAATTTCGTGAAAGTGTTTGACTATTGAAAGTCGCTGTCCTTTATTTGTGTAGGAGTCAGGTGGGTAAATTTACTTATTCTCCTGCTTCGAAGAGCAAATACCTATAACTAACTAACTTATTATGAAACACTGTTACCTGAGGCCGCTTCGGTCGGCTGTAATGGTATTGTATGCCCTGTTCGCAACGCTGGTGGCTCATGCCCAGGAAAAGCGGGTAAGCGGTCGGATCACGGACGGCGCGGATCAGACGCCGCTACCAGGGGTCAACATCGTTGTTAAGGGAACCCAGCTTGGCGTCACGACCAACGCCCAGGGGAACTTCGAACTGACCGTGCCGGCGGGCCGGGATGTCCTGACCATCTCCGCCATCGGCTACGTTCCGCAGGAAATCACCATCGGTAACCGCTCCGAACTGAGCATCAGCCTCCAGGCCGATGTCCGTACCCTGTCGGAAGTCATCGTAACGGGCTATGGTACGCAGCGGAAAAAAGACATTACCGGGGCCGTTACGGTCGTAAAGGCTTCCGAACTAACCGCCGTTCCTGCGCCGAACCTCACCCAGGCCCTGCAGGGCCGTGCTGCGGGGGTAATGGTCGGTAACGACAACTCGCCGGGCGGCGGGACCATGGTGCGAATCCGCGGTTTTGGTACCATCAACAACAACTCCCCCCTCTACATCATCGATGGCGTTCCGACCACCGGTTCGCTCAACAACATCAACCCCAACGATGTAGAGTCGATGCAGATTCTGAAAGACGCCTCGGCCGCCTCCATCTACGGAGCCCGGGCCGCCAACGGCGTTGTCATCATCACGACGAAAAAGGGAAAGGCCGGCGAACCGAAGATCACCTTCGACATGTACTACGGCACCCAGCGGCCGGGTAAGTTCCTCGATCTGCTGAACTCACAGGAGCTGGGCGATCTGTTCTGGGAATCCGAGAAGAACGTCGGCCGGACCCCCAACCACGGGCAGTACGGCAACGGAGCAACCCCCCGTATTCCGGATTATATATGGCCGTCTGGGGTAATGGAAGGCGATCCGCGCGTAGCCCGCGATGCCAACGGCAACTTCATCAACTACACCGGCGACATCAACGATCCGGAACTGGGTCGGACACGCTTCAACATCACCCGGGCCAACAAGGAAGGTACCAACTGGCAGGACGTCATCTTTAACCCCGCGCCCATTCAGAACTACCAGCTGGGTGCCAGCGGTGCGACCGACAAGGCCAATTACGCCATCTCCTTCAACCACTTCAACCAGCAGGGGATCATGGTGCATACCGGTTATAAGCGGTACACCATGCGCGCCAACACCGAATTTAAATTTAAGAATCGCTTCCGCATCGGGGAGAACTTCTCGGTTTCCTACGACGAGCGCGTCGGCCAGCCCGGCGGCAACAACAACGAATCGAACCCGATCATGTTCGCCGTGCGGATGCACCCGCTGGTGCCGGCCTACGACGTTGCCGGTAATTTCGGTGGAGCCAAGGGCGCCAACCTGGGGAACGCCCGGAGCCCGCTGGCCGAACTGGCCCGGAACAAGGATAACGTAACCCGCGGGGTCGCCCTGTTCGGAAACGCCTTTGCGGAAGCCGATCTGGCCAAAGGCCTCACCTTCCGGACCAGCTTCGGGGTAGAGTATAACCTCTTCAACACCAGCGCCTACACGATGCGGGATATCGAGTCGGCCGAATCCCGGAACGCCAACAGCCTGACGGTTTCCAACAGCTACAACAACTCCTGGACCTGGTATAACACACTGACCTACAACCGGACCTTCGGCAACCATACCGTCAACGTGCTGGGCGGTACCGAAGCGGTGGCGACCTTCTCCCAGGGCTTCAACGCTACCCGGTCAAACTTTGCCTTCGACGACATTGACTACCGCTTCCTGAACGCTGGTAGCCCGCTGGGCCTGCAGAACAGCGGGGGTGGTGCCATCCGGACCCGTCTGTTCTCCCTCTTCGGTAAGGTGAACTACTCATTCAAGGACTTCCTGCTGGCCGACTTCACGCTGCGTCGCGACGGTTCATCGCGCTTCGGGGCAGGTAACCGCTACGCCATGTTCCCCGCCGCCAGCGTGGGCTTACGCCTGACGGAACTAGGCTTCATGAAGTCGGTATCCTTCCTGTCCGACCTGAAGCTGCGCGCCGGTTGGGGCCAGACGGGGAACCAGAACATCCCGAACGTCTACAACGCCTACACCCTGTTTGAGCCGCGGCCGGAACAGAACCACTACGACATCGCCGGTTCCCGCTCGTCGATCGTTCCGGGCTTCGACCTAGTGCAGTTTGGGAACCCCAACGGGAAGTGGGAAACGACGACCTCGACCAACATCGGTTTCGACGCCAGCCTGCTGAACAACAAGCTGGAGGTGGTCTTCGACTGGTACGTGCGGAAAACTACCGACATGCTTAACCAGGTTGACATTCCCCGGACGCAGGGTGTTGCCACGGTGCCCTTTGTGAACATCGGCGACATGCAGAACAAAGGGATTGACCTGTCTATCAACTACAACGTACGGAGCGGCAACGGCGACTTCCGCTATACCGTGGGCGCCAACTTCTCGACCTACCGCAACAAGGTGCTGAAGATCAACGACGACCCGAACTCCATCCGCTTTGGTTTTGCTACCCGGATCCCGGCCATGAGTGCCACGCGGGTAGGCATGCCGATCGCTTCCTTCTACGGCTTCTTTGTGGACGGCATCTTCCAGTCCGAAGAAGCGGCCAAGGCAGCTCCGCAGTTCGGTACCTACAACCGCGCCGGTTCGTTCATCTTCCGCGACGTCAACGGCGATGGCCGCGTGACGACCGCCGACCGCGACTTTATCGGCAGCCCGCACCCGGACTTTACCTACGGTCTGAACGTCAATCTCGGCTACAAAAACTGGGATCTGACCCTGTTCGGCCAGGGCGTCTACGGCAACCAGATCTTCAACTACGTCCGCTACTGGACCGATTTCCAGGTCTTCCAGGGCAACCGGAGCCGCCGGATGCTGGAAGATTCATGGCGGCCGGGTAAGACCGACGCCAAACTGCCGCAACTCCGCTCAACGGACGCCACCAGTCAGCAGGTATCGTCCTACTTCCTGGAAAACGGTTCGTACCTGCGCATGCGGAACATCCAGCTGGGCTACACGCTGCCGTCGTCCATCCAGCGTCGACTGGGCCTGGGCCAGACCCAGATCTATATCCAGGGCCAGAACCTGTTCACCTTCACCCGGTACACAGGGCTGGATCCGGACATCAACCTGCGGAGCTCCGGGGCGGATAACCAGGACATTCACATGGGCGTCGACGAAGGGGCCTATCCGGTGGCCCGGACGATCCTGGGCGGCCTGCGGCTGAGCTTCTAATGAGAGAATGAGCGATTGAGTGAATGCGTGTGTTTTTCGCAAATGCCATTTTGAAAACGGTCCGCAGGGACAAAGCGCACAAGCCATCGCTGCCCCATTCGACACTTTATTACGATTTTATCCATGAAAAAGACCCTAATCATATCATCTCTGCTGACACTGGGGCTGGTAACCTCCTGCAGTGAAAGCTTTCTGGACGTGAAGCCGACGGGCGTGGCGTCCATTGGCCAGATTACCAACAAAAGCGGGGTGAACGCCCTGCTGATCGGGGCGTATTCGCTCCTCGACGGGATCGGTTCCGGTACGACGGGCTGGCATGCCGCAGCTTCCAACTGGGTGTACGGGGGGGTGGATTCGGATGATGCCTACAAAGGCACCGACGCCGGTGACCAGCCTGAAATCTCGTTCATCGAACGCTATGAGGCCCTGCCCAACATGGTGCACATGCGGGGCAAATGGACCCACAGCTACGATGGGATCGCGCGGTGTAACGACGTGCTGCAGGCCGTACCGAGCGTTAAGGACATGACCGACGCGGAAAAGACCCAGGTCATTGCCCAGGCCCGGTTCCTGCGCGGCCATTACCACTTTGAAGCCAAGCGGATGTGGAACATGGTACCGTACATCGACGAGAAGACCTACGATCCGTCGAACCCCAACTCGACCAAGCTTCCCAACGACAAGAACATCTGGACGAACATCGAGGCTGATTTTAAGTTCGCCGCTGATAATCTGCCGGAAACCCAGTCGCAGCGCGGTCGGGCGACCCGGTTTGCCGCCATGGCCTACCTGGCCCGGGTGTTCATGCACCAGAGCAAATTCGTCGAAGCCAAACCGTTGCTGGACGCTATTGTCAACAGCGGTCGCTACCGGCTGGTGGATTTCCACGACAACTTCCGGGCCGCAACCAACAACAACCAGGAGTCGATCTTTGAAGTCCAGTATTCCGTCAATGACGGAACCAACGGCGGTAACGGTAACCAGGGCGACGTCCTGAACTGGCCGTACTTCTCCAGTGCTCCGGGCGGTGGCTGCTGCGGCTTCTACCAGCCTTCGCAGAACCTGGTCAACGCGTTTAAGACGGACGCAAACGGGCTGCCCCTGTTCCGCACCTTCAACGATGCGGATCTGAAAAACGACCAGGGCATTCCGGCCGCCTCGCCGTTTGAGGCCGACCGCACCACTCCGGTCGACCCACGCCTGGACTGGACCGTCGGCCGCCGGGGCGTTCCCTTCCTCGACTGGGGGAATATGCCGGGTGTAACCTGGATCCGCGACCAGGCCTATGCCGGTCCGTATACGGGAAAGAAATGGATGTACTACCGCTCCGAAGAAGGCACCAACACGCACTCGACCAACCGGCGTTCGGTGGCCAACAACTACCGGATGATTCGCTACGCCGCGGTATTGCTGTGGCTGGCCGAATGCGAGGCCGAAATCGGCAGCCTGGAACGGGCTCGTACGCTGGTCAACCAGATCCGGAAGCGCGCTAAGGACAGCCGACCGGTCACCTTGCCGGATGGTACGCCCGCCGCGAACTACGTGATCAACGAGTACCCGGCTAACTCGCCCGTCTTCGCCTCGAAAGAAACCGCCCGGGAAGCCATTCGCTTCGAGACCCGTCTGGAATTTGCCATGGAAGGCCACCGGTTCTTCGACCTCGTCCGCTGGGGAATCGCCGACGTGGTGCTCAACGAATACCTGCGCGTAGAGCAGCGGAAGCGGAACTACCTGACCGGTGCCGTGTTCCGGAAAGGCGTCAGCGAGTACTTCCCGCTGCCGATCGACGAAATCACCAACAGTTTCGTCAACGGCCAGCCTACGCTGAAGCAGAATCCGGGGTATTAATAGGGTAAAGGATTGAAGGATCGAAGGATTGAAGGATTGAGTTGGGGTTAGCCTATACTGGCGAAGCCAACTTCAATCCTTCAATCCTTCGATCCTTCAATCCTTAAAACCTTTCTACCTTTCCCGTCCGGCTGCTCTCCTGCGCCAGGTCCAGGATGCGGAGGGTCGTCATGACCTGCTCGGCCGTAATTTCGGCGGGCCGTTCGCCCCGGATGGCGGCCGCGAGGTTGTCGTAGAAGGGATGGTAATTGCCGGCCAGGCTCGGAATGACGGTCCGGTCTTCCGGGCTGGTCAGGGTGGCGTAGTGGGCTTCCGGCTCCTGCCCCCAGGCGGGTGTGTTGGGCAGGACGTCCTTGCGCAGCGTTTCCTCCTGGATATCGAGGCCATTTTTGGCCAGCGATGCCTTCCGGCCGTGAATGAGGTACCGGAGGCGGTTCTCGGCCGCTACCAGCGACGACTTCAGAATAACCCGCTTATCGGAATAAAAGAGACGGATATCGAAATAATCGTCGAGCTTCCCGCCGGTCCGCACCACCCGAATGTCGCCGAAAACAGCCTCTGGCGCGCCAAACAAGACCACGGCCTGGTCGACCAGGTGCGGACCCAGGTTGAGTAGGTTCCCGCCGCCGTCGGCATCCAGTTCCTTCCAGCTGTTCAGGATTTCCGGACGATAGCGGTCAAAATGGGCTTCGTACTCGACGATCTCGCCCAGGTGGCCGGCGGCAAACACCTGCTGAATCGTCAGAAAATCGGCATCGTAGCGCCGGTTCTGGTAGGGGATGGCCACCAGACCTTTTTGCTGCGCCAGGTCCAGTAACTCCCGCGCCTGGGTCGCCGTGTTGGCAAACGGCTTTTCGATCAGGACATGCTTGCCCGCTTCCAGCGCCGCTTTGGCGTAGGGAAAATGGGTATCGTTGGGCGTACTGACGATGACCAGCTCGATGTCCGGATCGGCCAGCAGTTCCTCGTGGCTCCGGACGGTTTGAATGGCCGGGTCAAAGGCCTGGGCCTCGTTGCGGTGGCGCTCGACGACCTTCGTCAGACGAAAATTAGGGTTTGTGTGCAGAAAGGGAGCGTGAAAGTACCGGCCGGAAAGTCCGAAGCCGATCAGCCCAGTGGAAATGATGCGCGGCATGCAGTTTTGTGGTAACTTGGAGGTTCTAACCCTTACAGAATATGTTGGAAAACAAGGACGCCTCCAACCGGCGTGATTTTCTGAAACAGTCAGCCGCGCTGGCTTCTTTTTTCATCGTTCCCCGGCATGTACTGGGCGGTAGCGGTTACCGGGCTCCGAGTGATCAGATTACCCTCGGCTTTATCGGCCTGGGAAAACAGAGCATCGGCCTCCGGCGAAACTTCGACCAGACCGGCCAGGTGCGGATTATTACGGCCAGCGACGTTGACCGGACCAAGTTGAACAATTTTATCCAGATCGTCAACGCCGCCGCCGCCGAGAAAAGCGGCCAGGCACAGACGAAGATCTGCCAGCCTTACGACGATTTCCGGGCGGTACTCGACCGGGACGATGTCGATGCCGTTGTCATTGCCACGCCCGACCACTGGCACGCGGCCATGGCCGTACGCGCCGCTCAGGCTAAAAAAGATATCTACTGCGAAAAGCCGTTGTCGCTGACGGTAGCCGAAGGCCGCGCCATGGTCAAGGCGGCCCGCAAGCATAAGCGGGTCTTTCAAACGGGCAGCATGCAGCGTTCCTGGTAGGAGTTCCGCCAGGCCGTGGAACTGGTCCGGAACGGATACATCGGCGACATCAAGTCGGTCCGCGTCAACGTTGGCGGGCCGCCCCGGCCGTGGGATCTCACGGCCGAATCTGTCCCTTCCGGCCTGAACTGGGGAATGTGGATGGGCCCCAACACGGTCGAACGGCCCTACAACAACGAAATTGCGCCGCCTCTGACGGCTTCGTTCTGGGCGAAATGGCGCGATATCCGCGATTTTGGCGGTGGCGGCATGACCGACTGGGGTGCCCATATGTTTGATATCGCGCAGTGGGGGCTCGACATGGACGAATCCGGCCCGGTAGAGCTGACGCCGCCGACAAATGGCTCCGGGAAAGGGCTGGTGTACCGCTACGCTAACGGGATCACCCTGCACCACGAACCGACCGAAGGAAAGCAATTCTGCCATTTCATCGGAACCGAAGGAGAAGTGAAGGTGGCCCGCGGCGAACTGACGACCACTCCCGCTACCCTGAAAGACAAGGTGATCGGGGAGTCCGAGAAGCGGGTGTACTACAGCGATAACCATTACGTGGATTTCCTGAACGCCATCCGGAGCCGGAAAAACCCGATCTGCGACGTGGAGGTGGGGCACCGGACGGCCTCCGTCTGCACCATCGGCAACATTGCTTATCAGCTGCAGCGGCCGCTGCGCTGGAACCCTAAAAAAGAGCGGTTTGAAGGCGATAAAGAGGCCAATGGCCTGCTGGAACGGCCCATGCAGAAAGAATGGCGGGTTTGAGCCGGCTGGCCGGGTGCGGAAGACACGCCAAGTCGTAAAATCCGTTATCTTTGCGGCCTGAAAATGGCCTGCTTATGACGATTACGGTACCGAGCCTGTCCGATCTGGATGCTGCCGCCGGGCAACTGCTGGCCGCCGGAGAGGACCGTACCGTCTGGCTGTTTGACGGAGCGATGGGGGCCGGTAAAACGACCCTCATCAAAGCGCTCTGCCGCCGGTTGGGCGTAATGAGTGCCGTCCAGAGCCCGACCTTTTCGATCGTCAACGAATACGTTACCGCCGACGGGGAGGTGGTCTACCATTTCGACTGTTATCGGCTGCGCGACGAAACTGAAGCGATGGACATTGGGCTGGAGGAATACCTCGACTCCGGCTCGCTATGCCTGATTGAATGGCCCGAACGGGTGGCCAGTCTGCTGCCCGCCGATGCCTGGACCCTGCGCATACGCGTTGAGGACGAGAAACGAATCATTGAACCCCAGGATATGGCATAACGACAGATCCGTGCTTCTGTCCCGCTGTCGACCCTTTAACGTTCCGTATGGTGACCGGATTTGAGCAATTAGCCCAGCAGACGGCGCTTTACCCGCAGGAAGCGCCGGCGAAGGTGAAGCGTGATAAGAGCAGCCTGATGATCGGTCTGCCCAAGGAAGTGTCGTTCCAGGAAAACCGGATTGCCCTGACGCCCGAGGCCGTGTCGATGCTGGTCCGACACGGACACGAGGTGCTGGTCGAGAAGGGCGCGGGCGAAGGGGCGAAGTTCTCCGATCACGAGTATTCCGAAGCCGGGGCTCAGCTGGTCGCTTCACCAAAGGAAGTCTACAGCGCCAAGCTGATACTGAAAGTCGAGCCGCTGATTGATGGCGAATTCAAGTACGTCCGATCGGGCAGTACGCTGATTTCGGCCGTCAACCTGCCCAACCACAAAAAGGAGTATTTCGAAAAGCTCAATCAGAAGAAAATTACCGCCCTGGGCTATGAGTACATCGAAGACCGGGTTGGGGGCATGCCCATCATTCGCGCGATGAGCGAAATCGGCGGCAGTACGGTCATGCTGATCGCGGCCGAATACCTCAGCAGCGCCAACCGGGGCCGGGGCATCATTCTGGGCGGCATTACGGGCGTTCCACCGACCAAAGTCGTCATCCTCGGCGCCGGTACCGTAGCAGAATACGCGGCCCGCACCGCCCTGGGGCTGGGCGCCGAGATCAAGATCTTCGACAAATACATCTATAAGCTTCAGCGCCTCAAGTACGCCATTGGGCAGCATGTTTACACTTCGATCATTGAGTCCGATACGCTAACCGAAGCGATCTCGCGGGCTGATGTGGTGATCGGAGCCATGCGGGCCGAAGACGGCCTGAGCCCGATCGTCGTGACGGAGGAAATGGTTTCCCGCATGAAGCCCAACTCGGTGCTCATCGATGTCTCCATCGACCAGGGCGGTAACTTCGAAACCTCCCGCATGACCTCCCACGAGGAGCCGACGTTTAAGCAGTACGACGTGGTGCATTACTGCGTCCCAAACATCCCCTCGCGCGTGGCCCACACGGCCAGCATCGCCCTGAGCAACATCTTCCTGCCCTTCCTGCTCCAGACCGGGACCATCGGTGGCATCGAGGAAATGATGTACGCCAACCGCTGGTTTATGAAAGGCGTGTACTCCCATAACGGCATGCTCACCAATGCCTACATCGCCAAAAAATTCAATATGCGCTACAAAGACCTGAGTTTGTTGCTGGCGGCGAGAATTTAATGGGCGTCGAATGGGTTTAAGGATGTGATCAGGCTGTCGATAAGCAATCAAGTCTGAGAACGACAATAAACAGCCTGCTGCCTTTCAGCCCAAAATAAAACAACGTATGATTCACCACAGCAACGAAAACGCACTCCTCGACGAGTCGGCTAATTCTCCGGAGGTCAACCGGAAGCTGATGAGCGACTTGTCTTCGGACTTTGTCAAGGTCGCCGAGCCGTTGCGCGAGGCATCGTACCAGATTCGGAAGCGGGGCTTCTCGGAACACCCCATTTTTGTCGCCGCCCGCCGGGAAACCGACCTGGGTCAGCTGCTCATCAGCCGGGGCGAACTCAGCACGACCTGGACGTACCGGGCTTCGCTGCTGGACGAATTCGTCCAGCGCCGCCTAATCGGGCCCGAATCGATTGATCTCTTCAAGGAAAACTACAAGAACCCGGACGAATACTGCTGCCTCTTCGTACTCGAAGGCGACTTTGCGGGGTTTGTTTATGTGCCGTTTCCGGAAGATTAGCAAGGATTGAAGGATTGAAGGAGTGAAGGATTGAGGTATCTATAGTAATTCCGGTCAGAACGACTATAGATACCTCAATCCTTCACTCCCTCACTCCTTCAATCCTTATCCTACTTCCCCCTCACCCGATACCTATAATACTCCCAGGTCTTCCGTACGCCGGCGTAGATGGCGGTGGACTGGGGGTAGAGGTCGCCCTGATCGTGGGCGATGGTGGCGGTAGCGATCCAGTCGCGGCGGTAGGAAATGGGCTGGCTGACCGTCAGGGCCGACGAAAGCTGGCGGGTATTGGGCGGGAAGGGATTGTCGTAGGTGCCAAAATTATCACTTACCGAAGCCTTCAGCGCGAAGGAGCCGCCGCCCGGCATGCCGCCGCTGACCCCTAAATGCAGCGCCCGGACCCGGTTGTTGTTGGTAAAGCCGTAAGGCGGAAGATTCGGACGGGTATCGGAAGCCGGGGGAATAAAGGGCGTACCGAGCGTGCGGCCGTAGTACGACCAGCCGTCGCGGTACTGGCCGTGGTTGAAGTAATTATCCTTTCCCCGCATTTTGGCCAGGTCCTGGAAGGTGCCGCCGCCCTGGCTCATGGTGTGCAGATACTCCACGACTACATCCCGGATCTGGAAGACCGAGGAACTCGGGCGCAGGTTGCGGAAGCGGATGCCGTTGAGGCCGTCCTGGATATTGATCAGGTAAAAAAGCGAGCCGTCTTCGTATATGCTTTGCCGGTAAAGAAAGACCGAATACCGGCGGTTGCCGATTTCCATTCCCAGGTCGATGGTCCCCATGTGGTTCCCAATGCGGTTCTCCCGGTCAAATTTGCTGTAATAGGTGGTGTCGACCAGGCTGAAGTAGCCCAGGCTCTGGCCGGTAACGACGTACATATAGTCCTTGAGGCGCGAGGGGAAGACGCCGTTCTTGACAAACAGTTCGGGCAGATCCTGCCGCGTGGTGCCGCCCCATTGCGCCTGGTGGTTGATGCCGGCGTAGAACCGGACCGGCCAGGTTGGTTTGCCCAGACGCCCGTATAACGATTTCTGGTGGAGGAGCGAGTGCTGCACGAACCCCGCGCTTTCGAACCAGCCGTGGGCAAACTGCCCGCGGATAGCCAGTATGCCTTTGGTGAAGCCGATGGGCGTATATTCCGGGATCGAAACCTGAATTTTGGGAAGGGGCAGGGCGTTGCCGGACCAGACGTAAGAACCGCTGCCGATGGTCGAGTCGGCCAGGCCGATGACCTCCCGCCGCCGCCCGGCCATCAATTCAAACGGGCCGAGCCGTCCTTTAACGTAGGCTTCGGGGAGCACGATCCGGGTATTCGTCGGGCCACTGTTTACCACTACTTCCGCACCATAGCCCCAGCCGAAGGTATCTTTTAGGCGGGGTTTGATTGGAGTGGACAGCGGCCGGGAACGGTAGTCCATCTGGGCGCCTGTCCGGAACGTGCCGTAAGGAAGGGTACTGGGAACAATGCCGTATTGATTGGCCCGCAGCCAGAAAGGAGTGCGCGTACTGGTACCGATCGCCGTACCGACTTCGGTAAAAAATTTAACGGGCTTTACCTCAATGACGGGTTGACCAAAAACCAAAAGGGGACTGAAGGCTAACAATAGCAGTGCTCTCATAAGCGGCGATACCGGCGAAAACGATTATCATTCGGTTCATCTGTACGAGCACGGCGGAAAAGACTGCTATGTTAACCTGGAGATACGGGAAAAGAAAGAAAAAATTATCAACGTACCCTTGTTTTTTGGTAGGGTTTTCAGACGTTGACCGATTTAGGCCACCCAGCCGATCCGCGATCGACCGCTGGTTCTTCGGAAAACGGTTGGCCTCAGGTTAGTACCCGTGGCCCCTGCTGGTTGATCCCTGACACATAGACTTCGCTGCCGATGCCCACGCCCGCGAAGGCGTCTTGCATGGCCTTTCCGACTTGATCAGCCGTCGCTTGGTCACAACTAAGGGCAAACATTGAGGGACCAGACCCGGAAATGCTGCAGCCGAGGGCGCCGTGCTGCAGGGCGGCTTCTTTAACCTCGTTAAACTGGGGGATGAGGATGGCCCGGACGGGTTCGATGATGACGTCGACCATCGAGCGGCCGATGAGGTCGTAATCGGGTTTCATCAGCCCGGCGATCAGGCCCGCTACGTTGCCCATCTGGGCGATGGTGTTCTTCATCGACACTTCCTTGCGGAGAATGTAGCGGGCATCTTTGGTATTGACTTCGATCTCAGGGTGGACGATCGTGGCAAACAACTGCCCCGGCGTGTCGATGGTGATGATGTCCAGGGGCTGGTAGCTGCGGATAACCACGAAACCGCCCATCAGCGAGGGCGCCACGTTATCGGCATGGGCCGAGCCGCAGGCGATGCGTTCCCCCTCCATGGCAAACGGCAGCAGCTCCAGCCGTTTGAGTGGCTGGCCGAGCAATTCGTTGATGGCGAATACGCCGGCGACGGCGCTGGCCGCCGAGGACCCCAGGCCACTGCCCAGCGGCATTTTTTTGGTCAGAACGAGTTCAGCCCCGACTTCTTCCCGACCGATATGCTTCAAATAGGCCTGGATGGCGATACCGGCCGTATTGCGGGCGGCTTCCCGCGGCAAACGGCCTTCGTCGCCCCGGATTTCCCGAATGCGAACGCCCGGCTCCTCGCTCAGGTGAACGGTCAGCTCGTCGCCGGGCTGGTCGACGGCAAACCCGAAAATATCAAAACCGCAGGCGACGTTGGCGACGGTAGCGGGCGCAAAGACGGTGATGGACTGCTTCATGATTACGCTAAATAATTTCCGATGCTGACCACATCGGCAAATACACCCGTAGCCGTTACTTCTGCCCCCGCGCCGGGCCCTTTCACGACCAGCGGCCGGTCCTTGTACCGTTCCGTCGTAAACGAAACGATGTTATCGGCCCCGGAGAGGGAATAAAATGGATGGTCCAGGCCCACCGACCGGAGCTCGATGGTGACCTTACCGCCTTCGAGCGTGGCCACGTAGCGCAGCTTCTCGTTGCGGGTTTCGGCCTCGCTCAGCAGGCTTTCAAAATAGGCGTTGTTGCGTTCCAGCTCGTCGAAGAAGGCCGGAATGCTCGGGGCCGCCAGGCAGCTTTCGGGCAGCAGGTTGATAATCGTGACGTCGGTCGGTTCCAGCGGGAAACCGGCTTCCCGGGCAAGAATGAGAATCTTGCGGGCCACGTCCATGCCACTGAGGTCTTCCCGCGGGTCGGGCTCGGTATAGCCTTTGGCCTTGGCTTCCCGCACGACCTCGGCGAAAGACAGCCCGGGGCGGAAGGTGTTGAAAATAAACGATAAGGTTCCCGATAGAATGGCCTCGATTTTCAGGAAGCGGTCGCCCGAAGTAATCAGCCCCTGCAGGGTATTGATGATCGGCAGGCCGGCACCCACGTTGGTTTCGTAGAGAAACTTGACCCCGCGCCGCAGGGCCGTCCGGTTCAGCCGCCGGTATTCTTCGTAGGAACCGGAATTGGCCACTTTGTTGGGCGTTACCACCGAAATGTTGCCGTTCAGCAGGGGCTCGTAGAACCGCACGATATCCTTGTCGGAGGTACAGTCCAGAAAAACGCTGTTGGGCAGGTTGTACTGCTTCATCTGGTCGGCAAAGGCCGGCAGCGAGGTCGTCACCCCTTCGGTCAGCAGCCGCCCCTGCCAGTCATCGAGCTCGATGCCTTTCGGATCCAGCAGCATTTTTTTGGTATTGGCCACGCCCACCAGGCTGATGCGCATCAGTTTTTCCTTCTTCAGAAATTCCGCCTGCTCGTGGATCTGCCGCAGCAGCGTTTTTCCGATCAGGCCCGTCCCGACCAGGTAGAGGTTCAGAATGCGGGCTTCCGACTGGAAGAAAACGTTATGGATCGCGTTGAGCGCCTTGGATAGGTTGTTCCGGTTGATCACCACCGAAATGTTGATCTCCGAGGAGCCCTGGGCAACGGCGATGATGTTGACCCCGTTTTTCCCCAGTACGGAAAACAGCTTACCGGCAATCCCGGAGCTTTTCTTCATGCCTTCGCCGACGACGGCGATAATGGACAGATCCTTCTCAATTCCGACGCTGTCGATATGCCCCTGCTCGATATCGGCGGCGAATTCCTCGTTCAGCACCAGCCGGACGGCCTCCGCATTGCGGGGCTCAATGGCAAAGCAGATCGAGTGTTCAGATGAGGCCTGGGAAATCAGAATGACGCTGATCCGGTGGCGCGCCAGCACGCCAAAGACGCGGGCCGATACCCCGGCGACCCCGATCATGCCGCTGCCCTGGAGGTTAACCAGCACCACATCGTCGATGGACGAAATACCGGTGATGGTAAAATCCCGCCAGTCGGCCGTGCGGCTGATGACCGTGCCCTCGTGGTCGGCGTTGAACGTGTTCAGAATCCGGATGGGGATGTTGCGGGCAAAGGCCGGCTGCAGGCTCGGCGGGTAAATCACCTTGGCGCCGAAGTGGGAAAGCTCCATGGCTTCTGCGTAGGTGATTGTCGGGATGTTAAAGGCGTTGGGAACCTTCCGCGGATCGGCCGTCATCATGCCGTCGACGTCGGTCCAGATATCGATGACGTCGGCGTTGAGGGCCGCCCCGAGAATGGAGGCCGTGTAGTCGGAGCCGCCCCGGCCGAGGGTGGTGGTTTCCTGTTTTTCGGTGGAGCCGATGAAGCCCGTAACGACGGGCATGTCCGTGAGGTTGCTGAAGTATCCCTGGATCAGCGGGTTGGTCAGGGCGTAATTTACCTCGGCGGCCCCGAACTGGCTATCGGTTTTAATCAGTTGCCGCGCGTCGCAGAACTGCACGGGCAGGCCGCGGCTGCGGAGGCATTCGGCCACCACTGTACAGGACAGGCGTTCGCCGAAACTCATGATCAGATCCATCGTCCGCAGCGAGAGCTCCCGGATGAGCGATACGCCCCGCAGCAGGTCTTCCAGCTCGTTGACGATACCGCGCACGGTGGCAAACACCTTGCTTTGTTCCTTCACCGGGATGAGCTGGCGTACGACGTTAAAGTGCCGGTCTTCGATGCGGCGAACCAGTTCCAGATAGTCGGTCTGGCCCGCTGTGGCCATTCGCCCGATCTCGATCAACTGATTCGTGATGCCGCTCATGGCCGACAACACGACGGCGCCGGGCAGTTGCCCGTCGGCCCGGTGGCGTTCGATAATCTGGATGACTTGCTTGATGCTGTCGACTGACCCGACGGACGTGCCGCCAAACTTGAGAATATGCATGAGGAAGGGAATGCAGAAACGCAGGCCGGTGGGCCGTTACGGAATAAATTAGAAAGTGGCAGGGTTGCAACGAGGCAAAGCAGCTAAGGAATCACCCCTTCGCTCTCACCCCTCAACCCCTTGTCGCGACGAAGTGCAGGAGCCGCAAATATAGCGAAAAAGGCCAAAACAGGGCAGGAGCCGGAAAAAAGACCGCCCGGCCGGAAGCGTTACGTTCCGGCCGGGCGGGCAAGGTGTAAGCCCGCCTTAACGGGCAACAATTTTGAGCAGAGTACCCCGCGTAACCCGGTCGTCGGCCTGCAGGCTGTTGATCACGCCGAGCTCGTCGATCCGGTTGGCCGGCATGCCCATGGCGCCCATCACCTCGCGGAAGGTACCGTCACTGGGGGCCTGCCGGATGCGGACGCGGTCGGGCTGGCGGTTCAGTTTATCGGGATCCGTCAGGGACCGGAAGCCCCCCGCCGCGGACTGGAAGCCGGGGAAGACGCGGTTGAAGTCGGACGCGGCCGACAGCCCGTGCAGGGCGTAAATTGCGCCATTGTACTGAATCAGCCAGGTGCCAATCTGCAGGGTGTTCTGGGGCGATTGCTGCTGGGCCTGCTGCTGTTGCTGGGCCTGCTGCGAAATTAGAACGTAAGCCGGATTGCCGTTGATGGTGGTACGGTCGCTCTGCAGAACCCGCAACTTCAGCTCCTGGGTCATTGCCTGGGCGGCTTCTTCCAGGGAGTTACCCTTGGCCAGCATCAGGATCATGGCGGATTTACCGTCTTTCGGAGCCATCTGGAACTGCTGGGGCGAATTCTGGTGCTGCCAGCCATTGGGCACCGGGAACTGGAAGCGCAGTACCGGATGATAGAACATGTTGTTCTCCACGAAGCCCTGTTTGGGATCTTCACCGTAGATAATGCCGTCGATCATCCGCAGGTAGCTTTCCCGGTTGACCTGGTAGGTCCGCGGGCTCTGGGCCTGGAATTCCTTGGCCAGCTGGTGCACCCGGTTAAAGCGGTTGCCCGGATCGGGGTGGGTAGAGAGGATGTTGGGAACAGCCTGCCCCGATTTATCCTGAATGCGCTTGATCGTAGCGAAGAAGTTCGCCATCTGATGGGCGTCATAGCCGATCTTGCTCGAGTATTCCACGCCGATTTTATCGGATTCCGATTCGTGGTCGCGGCTGTAACTCAGGGTCAGCAACTGGGCGCCCTGTAGCGCTGGTTCGAGCAACTGCCCCGACCGGTCGATCAGGATGGAACCCAGGATGGCCCCGCCCGTGGTCAGGATCTGGCTGGTTTGCTGGCGGGCGGAGTGCTGGGCCGTAATATGGCCGATTTCGTGCCCCAGTACCCCGACAAACTCGGCTTCGTTGTTGAAGTGCGCCAGGATGCCCCGGGTAAAGTACACGTAGCCTCCCGGAACGGCAAAGGCGTTGACTACCGGTGAATCGACGATGTAGAACTGATAGGGCAGGTCGGGCCGGTGCGAAATACTGGCCATGGCCTTGCCTTTTTCGTTAATAAAATTCTGCAGCCGCTGGTCCTCGTAGAGCCCCATCGAGGCGACGATGGACGGATGCGACTGCTGCCCAAGGGCAATTTCCTGCTCCTTGGACATCAGAATCAACTGCCGCTTTCCGGTAACCGGGTTGCGGGAACAATCGGTCAGCGCCAGCATGGCAACCAGCGGGAGCAGACGGGTTAAATAAGCATGAATGCGCATGGGTAGATAGGCTATTGTCAACCTCCGGGTCGTAACGATACTGTATGCCGGTCAGCGCCCCGGTGCCCGGAGGAGAGCCGGGGCGCTTGCCTGTAAACCTTTTCCTGCGACAATTTCCTTTTTGGCTTATCCTGTGATCAGCTGAAAGGCAAAATTTGCCGAAAAGGCGCTTTAGAGACCAGGTACAAAATAACGGAAGAGCTTCAGACTTACCAACCCGCTTTGGTCAACACCAGCACTTTATCCGTTTCTCCGGCTGGTACCGGTACCCGGCCGCCGCTGATCCTGGTTTTCTGAACTTCCTGACCCGTCGCCGTTTCCAGCCAGCGGGCCTCGTAATTGCCCTTGGGCAGATTCAGGTTCAGCTCGTAAGTCCGGGCTGCCAGCGGTTCATAGTACAGGATCCACCGGCCACGCCCATCGGTGAGCACCTGCGTCGTGGCACCAGGAGCCGCACTGACCAGGCTGGCGTCGGGCCGGAGCCGGACAAAATCCAGGCCCTCGAAAAACGTCCGCAGCACCTTCAGCTGCGCCCGCAGGGCCGGACTGCCCCCGCCCGGGGCGGTATAACTCGTATCCTGGCCCGTTTCAGCGCCTACCGAGTAGGAGTAATCGAGGTGGTTGAAGAGGGCCCCGCCCGCCATCAGGAACCGCCAGGCCTGCCGCCGGTAGGTAGCGTCCAGGCGACCCGCAAACCCGGTTTCGTTAAAGCCGATGGGGCGGTTGAGGTGGTAGTTTTCCGCTACCGCCACCGGTAAGGTATAGTGAAAATTGAAGATCGAGACGTTCGGGTCGGGATCGGTGATGGGGTAGTGGAAATTACTGATGTTCTGCGAGATCAGGTGCTTGTTGGGCAGCCGGCTTTCCTCGTCCCGGATCCAGCCCGCCACGCGCCGCTGCCAGTCGTTGGACTTCTGGGAGACCACCTGCAGCGTGGAGCGCCAGTCTTTTTCCGGGCCGTACTCGTTCCGCAGCCGCACGCGGTCCGACTGGTCGGCCCAGGGTTCGTTCTGGATCTCGAAATAGAAGTTGTCAAAGCCGTTCAGCTCCTGCACGATTTTCCGGACGTAGCGCTCCTGCTGGGCGAGCAGGTTGCCGTTATCGAGCGTATTGACGCGTTCGGACGGGATGGCATCGGTCTGGTTGACGTTGTTGACCGGGTTAAGGGCGCTGTAGTTCCAGCCGGAGCCGTAATGGGCCGAGAAGAGCGTGACTTCCACGATTATGCCGTGTCGGCGGGCTTCCGTCAGAAAGTCTTTGAGGCGAACAAAATAAGCCGGATCCCACTGGCTGAGGTCGAATTTATTCCCGCCCAACGCGTAGCCCGGCGTGTCGGAGCGTTTCCAGGGCAGAATCAGCCGCCCTTCGGCCGCCGCCAGGGTATTCTTCTGAATACCGAAATCGCCCAGTTTTTCAATGTAGGCCCCGGTAAAGAGCCGGGTCGTATTCATGCCGTCGGCAGCCGTGGCGGCCAGGTACTTCCGGTAGTCAAAATCCAGGTTGATCACGCCGCCATAGTGCTCACCCGAGCCGATCAGGACCGTGGGGCGATTCTGGTACTGAAAATAATGGGGATTTTCCGGATGAAGGCGGAAAACGCCGCCGGTCGACTGAGCCAGCGAAGCCGACAGGCTCAGCAGGAAAAGGATTATGGAGGTTAGGAGAGGACGCATGGAGCAAACTTACGCGATTATAGCAAAAACGGGTAAGGGTAAAGCAGCTTTCCTCCCTTGGACTGGCGGGAGCGAAGCTCGTTTAACCCTTACCCGTTTTTGTTTTACGGGGCTATGGTCAGCGCCGTTTGATCTCCTGAACAAACGTACCGTCGGCGGCAAAGAGCAGAACGGTATGCTGGTTGTCGCTGCCTTTCAGCCAGACCAGGATGCGGCCGTCGTTGGCGTCTTTACCGGCTTTCTGGATGGCAAGCCCCGCGTGGTTCTTGGTAACGTATTCCTTAATCGGAGCCGGCAGCTCTGTGGCCGCCACTTCCTGCCAGTTACCGCCCCGGCCACCCTTTCCGCGTCCCGGGCCACCGCCCGGCCGGGTCAGCTCCTGCTTGAAGGAACCGTCGGCGTTAAACTGCAGGGCCTTCGGCTGGCCGTTTACGGTAATCATGACCAGGAAGTTCTGGGCGACATCCTGGGCGGCCATCTTCACCTCGGCCCCGGGAAAGGTGGCGCTGAGGTAATTGGTGATCGCTTTGGGCAGGGCAGAAGGCTCAATCCTGGTCAGGCTGGCCAGGTGCTTACCGTTGCGGAAGGGCAGTTCTTTCCGGAAGGTGCCGTCGGCGTTGAAAGCCAGGATCCGCGGTGCGTCGTTGACCGTGAGCCGGACGATAATCGTGCCCTTGCTGTCCTTACCGGCTTCCCGGATGGTAGCTCCGGCGAAGTTGGCGCTGATGTAGCTGGTGACGGCGGCGGGCAGCGCGCTGGTTTCGATTTTTGTCAACGGCATCCGGCAGCTGGCACTGTCGGTCGGCGTGGCGCCGATGCGGGCCGCGCTGAAAATCGAGGTGGCGGTGTCTACCGGGTCGATGGCCGGTGCGTCATTCTGGCAATTGTACAGGCCCAGGCTGGAAAGGGCCACCAACACGGTGAATACTAGTTTGCGCATGGTTTTGAAAATATAAATTGGTTTGCGTAAAGGGTCGCTCATGCAGTAAGGTATACAGGGGTAGGTTAATACAAAGCTAAGGTCAGGCCCGGCGGGGCGGTTTGTACTCCCGCGGCGGCGCGAGGGTCGTTTCGCCCCGGTAGTAATCGTACAGCCGCCGACCGATCAGTTCGTGGCTGATGGCGCTCAGCTGAACGGGGGAGTCCGGTCGGAAAAATTCCTCGCCGGCTCCGATGATCGACTGAATGTCGAACACGCTGAAGTCGCGGCGGCGGCCTTCCTGCAGGGTCCACCGGCTGCCCGCCCGGCAGAGCCGGCGAAACAGGGGCTCCCGGTGCGGCGGCGGCGTCAGGATCAGCGTTCGGTACCGGTGCGGGTACAACCCATCCAGCAGGCCGCTCAGCTGCTGACGCCTGCGGGCCAGCCGCCGAAAAGCGAAGTTCAGCCAGCCCCGAAGTCCGGTGGCTTCTGCCAGCCAGTCGGCCTGCCCCAGCCCAACCAGGATGATATCGTAATCGTACAGCGACAGGTGAGGAATCAGGCGGGTCGCCAGTTCGAGCGTCAGGGGAACATGGTAGGTGACGGCTACCTCATGTCCCTGCCGTTCCAGCTGCCGGACGAACTCTTCGGTATAACTGCGTCGGGACGGAAAATCGTAGTCGTAGACGTGATTGTCGCCCAGGACCAACACCTGTTTGCGCATAACTCCAGCGGCGGACCGCTTCATTAATCGGTTTTGATGGCCATTACGCCGGGAGATAAGCGAGCGTTGCAGGCGGACGGAAAAAAATACCGGAATCCCTGCCCGAAAAAGGAACGGTAGACGGAATAAGATTGACGCCGAAAAATAATGGCAGGTGCCTGCAACGCCCCGGTCGCTTTTTGCGTACTGGCCATGTGCGTGTATTGATAGCGTCCATTAGTTTTGTGTAACGCAAACGCCTGACGTCCTTGTTCTTCCGAAAATCATCGTTCAACGAGCGTGACCTGCCCAGCATCCTTGCCGCCTGCCAGGCGGGTGATCCGCGGGCGCAGCGGACGCTGTTCAGGCAATTCTTCGGCTACGCGAAGAGCGTTTGCCTGCGGTACACGGCTTCGGCCGAGGAAGCCGAGGATGTGCTTAACGAAAGCTTCCTGAAAGTATTCCAGCGGCTCGACCAGTACGACGGGATTCACCCGTTTCGGGCCTGGCTGCGGAGCATTCTGATTAATACCGCCCTGAGCTATTACCGGAAATACCATAAACTGGAAACCGAGACCGGGAGTGACAAGGAGATGGAGGTGCCCTTCGAGGATGATGTCGTCGATCGACTGACCGCCGAAGAGATTATGGGTCTGGTCCAGCAACTTCCGGCCACACCCCGCACAGTGTTTTCCCTGCACGTAGTCGATGGCTACAGCCTGCGCGAAATCGCCGAGCTGCTGCAGCTCAACGAAGCCACCGTCCGGTCCCACTTCCTGCGGGCCCGGATCCGGCTGCAGGAAGCCATCCGCGCCGCCTATCCCCATTTGTTCCCACTTCCCCCGATGCCGATTCGATACCATGAAAACTGATAAATTTTCCGACGCCGTCCGCCGCAAGCTCGAATCTATGGAGCCGGCCTACCGCGAGCGGGACTGGGACCGGCTTCAGCACTACCTCCGGGCCAACGGCGTCCTCTCCGCCGGAACGGCCGCCATCCACTGGCTGTGGCCAACCGCTGCCGCGGCTACCGTCGTTTCCCTGCTGGTCACCGTTGGCTGGCAGTACCGGACCAACCAGGAATTACGCGAAACCGTCCGGACCCTGAAACAGGCCCAGGTAGCCCAGGCCCCGACGCAGCCGGCCGAAACCATCACCGATACGCCCGCCCCGGCCGTAGTCCGCACCGATACGGTCTATATCACGCGTTACGTACAGGTCCCGGCACCAGCCCAGCCCCAGGAAGAGCAGCTCGCCGATCGCCCGACCGGATCCGAGCGGCTGGCTGACGCCCCGATCGAGGAAGGGGTGACCAGCGAACCATTGGCCGGAGAAGCGTCGGAAACCCGCGCGACGGAACGTACCAAAACCGGTACCGGGCGCGGAGGCGTCCGGCCAGGCCTGCGAAGCGGGGAAGGGGCGACCCGGGCAACGGGCCCCGACGGGAAGTCCGGTACCGGCCTGGCAGAACGATATGAATTCCGGCAGCGTCCGGGTTCGACCCGCCTGAACCAGCCGCTGGAGAAGCCGGAAGGTAGTTCGGGTGGCCGAAGTTTCGGAAACCGGTCCGGGACTGCCAATCCGGGCAGCGGGCAGTACGCGGGAGCCGGATCGTCAATCGGGCGCTCCGGCAGCGGAGCCGGGACAGAGGCCGCTGGTTTGCAGTGGCTGTCGCTGACCCAGCGTGGACCGGAGCCCGATCCCGCCTATTTCATGGCCCGCATCGACCGCCGCGCCCGCCGCATCCGCTCCCTGATTCCGGTCAAGGAAGCATCGGTACAGCCGGTCATTCAGGAGGAAGATCCTGAGGTGAAGTTCCGGCTCGGCATAGGCGTAGAGGCGGGTTCGCCCCAGTGGAGCCTGGGCCTGAACAGCGAAATTCTGGCGGGATCGCACCTGGTCCTGGGGATAGGCCTGAACCGGCAGGTGCTCAACAGCGGCCAGTTCCTTACCGATATTCAGTTCAACCAGCGGACGCGCCGGGATTTCCGCCGGGACTATGCCGCCGGGCTGGATCCGCGGCACGAGATCATGGACATTCGCCGCCGGACGCAGCTGGTGCAGGTGCCCATCACGCTGGGCTACCGCATCCGCCTACAGGACAAGCTGACGCTCACGCCGACGGTCGGGACCAACCTGGTACTGCAGGCCCGGGAGTTCATCACCTTTACCTCGCGCACCGGTCCGGTGGATTTCCTCCGCAGGGAGCTGGTCTTCAACCGGCCGGCTACCTGGTACATGGCCACGTCGACCGGGCTGATGCTGGAGCGCCAGCAGAAAAACTGGGTCATCCAGGGCGGTCCCTACGTCAATTTCGCCTGGCAAAAGACCCCCAATGGCACGACCGCCAGGGGAGTCGGGGCCCGGGTACGGGTGCTGTATCAGTTCTAAGGGGATTCCGGCGAGGGGAATGGGGCCGTATGCCATCATTTTCGCCGCATGTGCGCACAATGACCTACTTGTGGCGCCGGTTGTTGTCCAATCCGGTCCCTTATGCGCTCGTTTGCTGGTCTGTTTTTCCTGTTGCTAACGATCACGGCCTTTGGTCAGGGGCCGGGGCCATACGCCCTGGTTCCCAGGCCGGTCCGGCTTGAACCCAGGGTTGGTTCGTTTAAACTGAATCCCTCCACGCCGATTCGGCTGCCGGACGGACAGCCCGCCCTGCGCGCCCTGGCGGATACGCTGATCGGGCGGATCAGCCGGGCGGGTGGCCCCAGGTTGACGGTCACAGCGGGCAGTAGCGGCAATCCGGTCGTATTTACCCTCCTGCAGGATACCCTGCTGGGGCCGGAGGGCTACCGGCTGGACATTCGTCCGGACCGGATGACCATCGAAGCCGCCCGGCCGGCGGGCTTATTCTACGCGCTGCAATCGCTTTACCAGCTGCTGCCGGCGGCGGTATTCGGCGGAACGCTAACCGCCCCGGCGGACGATTGGTCGGTGCCCGCCTGCCTCATCGAAGACCGGCCGCGCTACGCCTACCGCGGGCTGCACCTCGACGTTGCCCGCCATTTCATGCCCATTTCCTTTGTCAAAAAGTACATCGATCTGATGGCGTTCCATAAGCTGAACACCTTTCACTGGCACCTGACTGACGACCAGGGCTGGCGGATCGAGATCAAAAAATACCCCCGCCTGACTCAGATCGGATCGCGGCGTAAGGAAACTATCATCGGGCATTATTACGAGTCGGAGCCCCAGCAGTTCGACGGGCAGCCCTACGGAGGATTCTATACGCAGGAGGAGATCCGGGAGGTGGTGCGGTACGCCGCCTCAAGATACATCACCATCGTTCCCGAAATCGAAATGCCCGGGCACGCCCTGGCCGCACTCGCCGCCTATCCGGAATACGGCTGTACGGGCGGGCCCTACGAGGTCGCTACCAAGTGGGGCATTTTTACCGACATTTTTTGCCCTTACGAAAAGACCTTCACCTTTCTCCAGGCTATCCTGACCGAGGTAATCGACCTGTTCCCGGGGCCTTACATTCATATCGGCGGCGACGAAGCCCCGAAAAAGACCTGGAAGGAAAGTGCCTACGTGCAGGCCCTGATCAAACAGCTGAAGCTGAAGAACGAGCAGGAACTGCAACGGCATTTTGTGGCCCGCATCGACCGCTGGGTCAGCCAGCGGGGGCGCAGCATCATCGGCTGGGACGAAATCCTGGAAGGCTCCGGGGCGCGACGCCTTTCGGCCGGGGCTACGGTCATGAGCTGGCGGGGCGTTCAGGGGGGCGTTACGGCCGCCCGGACCGGATACCGGGCCATCATGACTCCGTCAACCCACGTCTACTTCGACCACTACCAGTCGGACCGGGCCCAGGAGCCCATTGCCTTCGGGGGCTTTACGCCGCTTGAAAAAACCTACGCCTACGAGCCTACCCCCGCCGATCTGCCGCCCGCCGTGCAAAAGCGGATCATCGGAGCCCAGGGCAACCTCTGGACGGAGTACGTCCGGACGCCGGACGCCGCCGAGTACGCCGTCTGGCCCCGGGCGGCAGCCCTGGCGGAGGTCGTCTGGACGCCCCGGGAAGGCCGCAACTGGCCCGACTTCCTGAACCGACTGGAACCCCATCTGGCGCGGCTGGACCGGCTGAACGTCCGTTACGCCCGGTCCCTGTACGATATCCTGGCCGAACCCCTGCCGCAGTCCGACGGCTCACTTCGTGTATCGCTTACGGCCAAATTTCCCGGCAGCGAAATCCGTTACACCACCGACGATACGGCTCCCGATACCCGTTCTCCGCTCTACACCGCTTCGCTGAAGCTGAGCCAGACGACAACCGTGAAGGCCATAGCCGTCCGGAACGGCCGGGTGGTGGGGAAGGTGCAGGCCTGGACGTTTCCCGTCTCGAAGGCCACCGGCCGCGCTCCCCAACCCGCCCAGCCGCTGAATCAGCCCCGGGAGGCCGCCGCGGCCTGGCTGACCGACGGGCAGTACGGCACCGTGGTGGGCTACCCGGCCGAAATGCGGGGCGTAGCCGGAATCCGGGGGCGGGACCTGGACCTTACCCTGGATCTGGGGACGGTCCAGGCGGTGCAGCAGGTCCGGCTGGGACTTGTGCGGGCAACAATTGCGGGTGTACTGCTGCCGAGCGGGGTGGAAGTGGCCGTATCGGAAGATGGAAAGGCCTTCCGGACGGTGCTAACCCAGCCGATGGATCCCCGCCAGCGGGGGCGGAAGGAGATTGTCCGGCAAACGCTGGCGTTTACCCCGGTCCGGGCGCGCTACCTGCGGATCGTAGCCCGTTCGATCGGAACCGTGCCGGCCGGGCTGCCCATTGCGGGGAAGCCTGCGGTATTGATGGTGGACGAAATCGAAGTGAATTAGTCGGCCCGGGCAAGGTTTTGGGGCTCCGGTTTGGCATCTTGCGCCCTTCTTGTATCTTGCGTCTTCCGTTCTCAATCCTCGTATGGCTGAACCTACTGACCTCTTAACCGAAGAAAAAACCGAATTTAAACGCTCCCTGAGCCTGCTCGACTCGACCCTGATCGTCTCGGGCTCCATGATTGGCTCCGGGATATTTATTGTCTCGGCCGACATGGCCCGGAACCTGGGATCGGCGGGCTGGCTGCTGGCCGTGTGGATCCTGACCGGCGTCCTGACCGTGGCGGCGGCGCTGAGCTACGGCGAGCTAGCCGGAATGATGCCCAAAGCCGGCGGACAGTACGTCTACATTCAGCGGGCTTATAATTCGCTGGTGGGTTTCGTTTACGGCTGGACCGTCTTTACGGTCATTCAGACCGGTACCATCGCCGCGGTTGCCGTCGCCTTCGCCAAGTATACGGCGGTTTTTGTCCCGGCGCTTAATCCGGAAAACATTCTGCTGACGCTCGGGCCGGTGAAGGTTTCATCGGCCTCGCTGTTTGCCATCGCCAGCATCGTGCTGCTTACCTGGCTGAACAGCCGGGGCGTTCAGGCCGGAAAAGTTATTCAGAACCTCTTTACCTCGGCCAAACTCATTGCCTTGTTTGGGCTGATTATCGTCGGCATCGGCCTGGGGATCAGCAGCGGGGTTTTGTCGGTGAATTTCCGGGATGCCTGGTCGGCCTCGACGACCTCCATGGACGGTGCCGTTCTGCCGCTGGTGGGGGCGGGTTTACTGCTGGCGTTCGGGAACTCGATGGTGGGCTCGCTCTTTTCGGCCGACGCCTGGAATAACGTGACCTTCATTGCCGGGGAGATCAAGGACCAGCGGCGCAACATTCCGCTCGCGCTCTTTTTCGGAACGCTGCTGGTGACAACGATCTACGTGCTGGCTAACATCGCCTACATGGCCCTGCTGCCGCTGAAGGGCAGTCCGGCGGCGACCGATGTGCTCGGCCGCGGCATGCAGTTCGCCGAATACGACCGCGTGGCGACGGCGGCTTCCTCGCTGATCTTCGGCGACGTAGCCGTGGGCTTTATGGCCCTGCTGATTATGGTATCAACCTTTGGGTGTAATAACGGCCTCATCCTGGCCGGCGCCCGGCTGTATTACGCCATGGCCAAAGACGGCCTCTTCCTGAAACAGGCGGCGGAACTGAACGAAAACGCGGTGCCGGGGAAAGGCCTCTGGCTGCAGTGTATCTGGGCCTCGCTGCTCTGCCTCTCGGGCACCTACGGCGATCTGCTTACCTACTGCACCTTTACCTCCGTGGTTTTCTACATCGTCACCATCGCCGGCCTGTTCCGGCTGCGGCGGACCGAACCGGATGCCCATCGGCCCTACAAGGCGTTTGGTTACCCGCTGGTCCCGGCCTTTTACATCATCGCCAGCCTGGGCGTTTGCATCATCCTGCTCATCACCCAAACCCGCAACGCCGGTCTGGGCCTCCTCATCGCCGGCCTGGGCGTGCCGGTTTATCTGCTGACGAAGCGGCGGTAGAAATTGACTTTTGACGCTTGACATTTGACGTTTGACTTGCTTCGCCAAAGCGATCCAAAGTCAAACGTCAAACGTCAAATGTCAAGCGTCAAAAGTCAAAAGTCCCCCTAATCCGGCAGCACCCGAATCTCAATATCCTTATAATACACCTTACTCTTAGGGTCGTGGCCCTGGAGGGCGACGGTGCCGCGGCTGAGGCGTTTTCGTTCGTTGCCGGACGTCCGGGTCGCGCCGGGATCTTCGGTGTACTCGTTAATGACCTTGTCGTTAACTTTAACCGTCACCTTGTTGCCCTGCACGATGATGTGCTCGGTATACCACTCGTTATCCTTCACAAAAACGTCCCGGACATCCTGGTAGGCGTAGACCGAGCCGGTTTTGCGCCAGTCGGTATGCGTCTGGTTCACCTGGATTTCGTGCCCTTTGTTCGGCCAGCCGTTTTCCTGGTAGGCGGTATGAATGAACATGCCCGAATTGGAGCCGGGCGTGGTCATGACCTTGGCCCGCCATTCAAAGTTCTTAAAGTCGTGGTTGCCGACCGGGCCTTCGTAAAAAAGGTGCGCCCGGGGGCCGAAGACGACAATGGCCCCGTCCTGGATGGTAAAGGTAGCGGGGTTTTCGGCCGCTCGCCAGCCGGTGAAGGTTTTGCCGTCGAAGAGGGAGGTCCAGCGGCCGCCGCTGCCGGCAGTTTTCGAACCGGCACAACCGGCGAAGAGCGCAACAACGGTGGCCAGGGTCAGGAAGCGTTTCATCAAAGGTATAAGAGTTAGATTGATCAATTAAGGAAGCCGAAAGGCGGAAAAATTTACTGGCAGAAAATCGCCAAAACAAGCGGTCCATTTAACCCAGCCGCCGTTCCCGCCACTTGCTTTTCGGGGCTGCTGCCGTCGATGTCTCGGCGCTGGCTTTCGGTTTTTCGTTTTTCAATAGCCAGGCGCTCAGGGCCGCAGCCAGCTGCGCTTCCGTTGGATCGGCCGGTTTCTGCAGGACTTCAGGGGTAAAGTACCGCTTCACGAAATGCGTGTCGAACTGCCCGGAGCGGAACGCCTCGTGCTCCATGACGTAGCGGCAGAAGCCCAGGGTGGTCTGCACGCCCAAAATGGTATACTCGTCGATGGCCCGGATCATTTTCCGGATAGCTTCTTCCCGCGTAGCCCCGTAGGTGATCAGTTTGGCGATCATGGGGTCGTAATAAATGGGAATCGTCATGCCCTCCTCGAAGCCGTCGTCGACCCGGATGCCGTTGCCCTGCGGCCGGATGTAGGTATGCAGCGTTCCGACGTCGGGCAGGAAGTTATTGGCCGGATCTTCGGCGTAAACGCGGATTTCGACGGCGTGGCCTTTGATCTGCAGGTCCTCCTGCCGGATCGCCAGGGGCTTGCCTTCGGCGATGTGGATCATCTGTTCCACCAGGTCGATGCCGGTAATCTGCTCGGTGACGGGGTGCTCCACCTGCAGGCGGGTGTTCATTTCCAGGAAGTAGAAATTCAGCTGGTCGTCGACGATGAATTCCACCGTACCGGCCCCGTAATAGCCGCAGGCCCGGGCTACGTCGACGGCGCAGCGGCCCATCTCGGCCCGGATTTCGGGCGTCAGGATGGCTGAAGGCGCTTCTTCCACCACCTTCTGGTGCCGCCGCTGAACGGAGCATTCCCGCTCGAAGAGGTGAATGATGTTCCCGTGCTGGTCGCCAAGGACCTGAATCTCCACGTGCCGAGGTGAGGTGACGTATTTTTCGATAAATACCGAGCCGTCACCAAAGGCCGAAATCGCTTCGCTCACCGCCCGGTCCATGCCTTCGTCGAACTCCTCTTCCCGCTCGACAATCCGCATGCCCTTGCCGCCCCCGCCGGCGCTGGCCTTAATCAGGATCGGGTAGCCGATCTGCGCGGCCGTTTTTTTGGCTTCGTCGCGGTCGCTGATGGCATCGGGCGTACCCGGTACCATCGGAATGTTGTAGGAAGCTACGGCCGCCTTGGCCCCCAGCTTACTGCCCATGATTTCAATCGACTCGGGAGAGGGACCAACGAAGATCAGCCCGGCCTCCCGGACCAGCCGCGCGAAGTTGGCGTTCTCGGACAGAAAGCCGTAGCCCGGGTGGATGGCATCAACGCCCAGTTTTTTACAAACCGTGATGATGGTATCGGCGCGGAGGTAAGATTCAGAGGAAGGCGCCGGCCCGACGCAGACCGCTTCGTCGGCGTAGCGCACGTGGGGAGAGAGCCGGTCGGCTTCGCTGTAGATGGCCACGGTCTGAATGCCCATTTCCCGGGCAGTGCGCATCACCCGCAGGGCGATTTCGCCGCGGTTGGCGACGAGAAGTTTTCGGATAGTCATGAGTCGGTTTGTGGTCAGTCGGGACTAGGTGGTACCAAACGGGGTGAAGGAGCAACCTGGCAAAACGCTTGGCCAGGCTTCTTCCCCTTCAGGCCCCAAAAGTAACCTTCTCCCCGAGAGCATCGGCCATGGTGGCGCAAAATTCAATTCAGCTACCAGTACATTGCCGTTGCGCGATTTTAACTTACTTTTGCACTTATGGCATTAAACCATTCATTCTAAATCGATAAAAAACGCAATAAAGTGGATTTATTCGAGAAATTACGCAACAACCTGAGGCCCATCGGGTCGCACTCCCGCGAACAGAATGGACACCACTATTTCGCATTCCCGAAGCTGGAAGGAGAACTCGGACCGAACATGAAATTCCGGGGCAAGGAAGTCCTCAACTGGAGTCTCAACAACTACCTCGGGCTGGCCAATCATCCGGAAGTGCGCCAGGTGGACGCCGAAGCGTCGGCCCAGTGGGGCCTGGCTTATCCGATGGGTGCCCGGATGATGTCCGGGAACTCGGACCTGCACGAGGAACTGGAGCGGCAACTGGCCGAGTTCGTCGGTAAAGAAGATTCCTTCCTGCTGAACTACGGGTACCAGGGCGTAATGTCAGCCATCGAAGCCGTGGTCGATCACCGCGATGTGATCGTCTACGATGCCGAGTGCCACGCCTGTCTGATCGACGGGATCCGGCTGCACAAGGCGAAGATGGGCGAATACTATAAGTTCAACCACAACGACATCGCCAGTCTCGAAAAGAACCTGGAGCGGGCGACTAAAAAGGCGGCCGAGAAAGGGGGCGGGATCCTGGTCATTACGGAAGGCGTTTTCGGCATGTCAGGAAAAGTCGGCAGCCTGAAGGAGATCGTCGCACTGAAAGAGAAATACGAATTTAAACTGCTGGTCGACGATGCCCACGGCTTCGGTACGATGGGGGCGACCGGTGCCGGGGTCGGCGAAATGCAGGGCTGCCAGGACGGCATCGACCTGTACTTCTCCACCTTCGCCAAGTCGATGGCCGCCATCGGCGCTTTTATCGCCGGCGACCACGATATCATCATGTACCTCAAGTACAACATGCGTTCGCAGACCTACGCCAAGGCCCTGCCGATGCCGTACGTGGTGGGCTGCATGAAGCGGCTGGAGATGATCCGGACCCGGCCCGAACTGCGGGAAAAACTCTGGGAAAACGTCCAGGCGCTGCAGAACGGACTGCGGGAGCGGGGCTTCAACATCGGCGAGACCACCTCGCCCGTTACGCCCGTCATGCTGCAGAGCGAAGGTGGCGTTTCGGAAGTAACCGCCATGGTCCGCGATCTGCGCGAAAACATGGGCGTCTTCTGCTCGATCGTGGTGTATCCGGTCGTTCCCAAAGGCGTCATCATGCTGCGGATTATCCCGACGGCCGCGCACTCGCTGCAGGATGTCGAATATACCCTGAACGCCTTCTCGGAAGTAGCCCGGAAACTGGCCGAGGGTGTATACCGCCAAATTGCCCAAAATAACGTTTCCAAGGCCCTGGCATAGGCTTTTTGGGCCATTTAGTAACCACTGGGTAAAGAATTTTTACTCAATTGGATATTTCCAATGATTTTTTTACTCGAACTCTTGTGCTGTTTCATATAATGCGTATATTTCGCCAAAAACGCGGTTTTTGAGCGTTTTAAGGCATATTTTCACTTTTAACCGCATACGTATCACTATGGCACGTTTTGACGAGATCAAAAATCTGGTAATGTCTTTAGAAGGTGATTTTGAGAAATTCTACGAGAAAGGCAATCAGGCAGCGGGGACCCGTGTCCGGAAAGGGATGCAGGATCTGAAGACGCTGGCGCAGGAGATTCGCTCGGAGGTTCAGGATAAAAAGAACACCGTGAGCAAGGATAAAGCCTGATTCCTAGCTTATTCCTAATTCAAGGCAAGCCCGGTACGAATACCGGGCTTGTTTTTTTATCAGCATTTTTCGCGGTGCATCAGGGTCGCTACGCCCCGGGTGGTTACTTTCCCGGTCTGGGCATCACGAATCTCTGTAGCGACCTGAGCCGTATGTTTATCCGGATTGATGCTCAAAACGGTGAATACGCCTTCGTAATCGGTATCGACGAACATCGGCCGCAGAAACTCCAGCGTCTGGCCCAGGTAGACGGCGCCGTAACCCGGAAACTGGGTGCCCAGCACTTTGGTAAAGATGCTGGCCCCGAGCATGCCGTGGATGATCGGGCGTTTGAAGGGTGTGGTGGCGGCAAAGTCCGGGTCCAGGTGGAGCGGGTTGTCGTCGCCCGTTACGCGGGCAAAGGTTTCCACTTCGGCCTGGGTGAAGCGGAAGCGGTGCGTATGTACGGCGTCGGGAGCGAAAGGCGTCATAAGTGGGTAAACCAGAAGATACGAGCCGCAAAAGTACACTTTCGGGCCAGGCCTGCCAAGGGCCGTTCACTCTGTTTCTGTCCGCAATCGAGGGAAAAACCCTACTTTTATTACCCCATACCGGCATCTAAGGCCTCCGTCGTTTGGGCCATCTGCCGATACAACGTATGATTAAAAAGCTACTATCGATTGATACGCAGGCGTCTCAACGCGTTTTCGGTTTGGATGTGCTTCGGGCGCTGGCAATAATTATTGTAGTGGATGCCCATGGCTCCTGGGCCTTTCGGGATTTTTACCGGGTACCGTACTTTAAAAATTTCCTGCCCGATGGCGTGGAACTGTTCTTTGTCCTCAGCGGCTTTCTTATCGGCGGCATCCTGATCCGGCTCTACGAAAAAAGCCCCGACTGGTCGCCGGCGGTGATTGTCAACTTCTGGACCCGCCGCTGGTTCAGGACCCTGCCCAACTACTACCTGGTCCTCTGCCTGCTGATTGGCATTTTCCTGGTTGCCTCTAAACTCGCTACGGGCAATGCCGGCATTCCGGTGCCTTCGGAACTGCCCCGCTATTTTCTGTTTATGCAGAACCTGCAGGAGCCAACACCGCCTTTTTTCGGCGAGTCCTGGAGCCTGGCCATTGAAGAATGGTCGTATCTGGTTATTCCGACGGCGCTTTGGGTGGTCCACCGCCTCTTTGACGGCCGGCTCAGCCGGCAGCACATCCTGCTGATCCTGATTCTGGGCATCATTCTGACCGTGAATCTGCTCCGGCTGTATGCTGCCCTGGTAATTCCGGAGGCCGATGGCGAAAAGGATGTCCGGGTGATTGTCATGCTCCGCCTCGATGCCATTGCCT
>Ga0164290_1001317_pt1 | contig 40343 bp, 31 predicted proteins | sample Micstemetagenome_FD_108782 | JGI IMG/M metagenome (GOLD analysis project Ga0164290, IMG submission 108782) | Contaminated culture microbial community from soil near Moab, Utah, USA - Microcoleus steenstrupii SON62 (Illumina Assembly) | ecosystem: Environmental > Terrestrial > Soil > Soil crust...
CAGGTTCGCCTCTGAACGTACCTTTTTTATAGATGTCTTCAAGAGTGATCTTTTTGGTTTGCGCAAACGTTAGAACAGGAATAAAAAATAACAGAAGAAAGACTCCTCTCATGTGATTAAATTATTGAAGGCTAAATATAAAGGAAAGAGGCTGAATGAATGCTGCCGTTACTATGAACGGCAAACAGCTTTTGCGATTGGTTAAGTTAAATACAAGAAGCCTGGCCCTACCTAAGCAGAACCAGGCTTTTAATGACTCTTTGGCGCAACCATTGGATTACTCTTTGAGCAATCCATCAATAGTGATACTCTCCAGGTAAGGTTGCAGCAATTTAGTACCGGAAAATGCCCTAAACTGTGTTACACTTTTTGTTTGTGTATCACAAAACATCTCCACATAAAAATTCTCCATCTGAAACAAGAAAATAAATGAGCCGGGCTTTGTGCGTTTGCTGATCAGGACTCCCTGGTGCAATGCAATTTGCTTTTTCTCCTCTCCATCCTGCATGATAAAATCAGAAAGTTTCATAGCACAAGTTTTAAAGGTTTACTAAACACTTACTAACGTTGTCTGACGAACTAAATAAAATCTGATCCTGATGCTGCCGGTAAACGGCTTATTAAAAACTCTGTAAGGAATTACGAGGCGTTGATAATGCGACCTTACAGATAACGAGGCACTGTAAATATAGAACTATTATCAGCATATTGCCAAGTGTCGATTTATTCAATTGGTTTTCAGCAGCATTCTATTAGTTCCAAGTCTCATTGGAGTTATTAAATGTTTATCTTGTCATACCTGCCCTTCAGATACGCTTCTATTCACCAAACAACTCTTATGAATCAAATAAACGCTGCACCTACACAGGATAGAGCTGTTATTCTCGATGCCTTAAGAGGCTTTGCCTTATTGGGTGTACTAATAGACAATTTGTTTGTATTTACCGGGTGGGTGTTTGTCTCACAACCCGAAAGAGAAGCTCTTGCTACGTGGCCTGCCGATGGCCCCCTGGCTATGTTGGAAATGGCATTTGTACACGGCAAGTTTTACAGCATTTTCTCTTTGCTGTTTGGGATTGGTTTCGCAGTTATTCTTATACGCAATGAACAGCGAGGCATCAATCCTTTAAAGATCTTTTATCGGCGGCTGCTGGTGCTGGCCTTGTTTGGCTTAGCACATATTTTTTTGTTGTGGGAAGGTGACATTCTTCTTTTATATGCTTTAGTAGGTCTTTTGTTGCCGCTATTTCGAAAGGCTAGTAACAGAACGTTGTTAATGCTGGCTACAAGTTTGATACTGGCGCCGGTATTGATTGATGCGATACGTGTGTTATTCCAATTCAGTCCCGGTGATTTTCTGGAACGAAAAGGTGCATCGATTGATGCTGCTAATGGAATAAAGGAGGAATCGGTAGTTAGAGATTATCTTTTTGCCTCGGAAAATGCATGGCAACGGTGGAGGGCATGGCTGGAGCCCGGGTTTTTCTATCGTTACAGCGATCTGCTAAACGATAACCGCATTTTTAAAGTATTGGGCATGTTCCTGTTTGGGTTTTATGCAGGCAGAAAGCTGATGTACCTACACCTGCAAGATCATGTATCACTATTCAAAAAATTACGCAAGTGGGGATTGATCGTTGGTATACCGACTGGTCTCGCTACCGCTATTTTCTTTATTGATGATAAGAACGTACCGCAAGCTATGGGCTTGTTAGACACAGTAATGTATGCCTTAAGTGTAGTGCCGCTTGCACTTGCTTATGTATCTATTTTTTTCTTACGATGGATAAAGAAAAACGGCAACACCCGATTAAAGCTGCTGGCTCCTTTAGGCCGTATGGCACTCACCAATTACATTATGCAAACAGTGCTGGCCATTCTCATTTATTATGGTGTTGGATTGAACCTCGGTGGATATATAGGCCCTAGCGTCTTCTTCTTAACAGGATTGTTGGTCTATATTATTCAGATTATTTACAGCCATTGGTGGCTATCCCGTTTTCAATATGGGCCTTTGGAATGGTTGTGGCGAATGCTTACGTATGGAAAGCGACTGCCGTTGAGAAAAAGAACCGGCAGTATGGGCTGATTATAGAAGTGTTGTAAAAAGTAGATTCAATCCAAGGAAGGATTATCTTAAAGCATTACCGGGAAATGTGGAGAGACCACGCATTAAGGTGTCTTTAGCCATTAATTATCTATTAAGCATCTGACATGAAAGCCAAGGTAATACGATGAGTATTTGTTTGAAATTTTTCGACAATACAAAATTATAATGTGGTGGCTTGTCCTAACGACAATACAAAAAGTATAATACCAAGTGGCTGAACTTTAATATTCAAAATTCCCAGGAGTAATACGTAATAGCTTACACCAGCTCTTTAATCTTTTGAACAGCCCGATAAACTTCTTCCCTGGTGTTGTATTTACTAAAGGAAAAACGAATGGTAACGAACTTGTCATTTCTATTCAATGCCCGCATCACATGCGAGCCGGCATCGGCACCGGAACTACACGCAGAGCCACCGGATGCACAGATATTATTGATGTCAAGACTCATTAACAGGAATTCTGTTTTATCTGTTTTTGGAAAACAAGCACTTAAAACTGTATATAGAGAATTAGAAGCACAGTTAAAACTTACAGAAGGGATTTGCTCAATCAATTGCGCTGTCATATAATCTTTTAAACCCTGTATGTAGGACTTATCCTGATCGTAATTGCGCATGGCAATCTCCAGTGCTTTAGCAAAGCCAACAATGCCATAAACATTCTCTGTTCCGGCACGCATATTACGTTCTTGTCCGCCACCAAAGATGAAAGGCTTGATCTGTATGTTTTCATTCACATATAAAATGCCTGTGCCTTTAGGGCCATGAAATTTATGACCGGCACCCGAAATAAAATGAACATGGATCTTGCTTAAGTCTAATGGATAGTGTCCAACCGTTTGAACACAATCAGAATGAAAAATAACATCATGCTCTTTGCAAATGTTACCTGCCCTTTCAATATCGAGCATAGTCCCAATTTCGTTATTAGCATGCATCAGGCTTACTAAACATTTCTTTCCATTGGCCTTATACTGTTTTACTTGTTCTTCCAGATCTGTATAGTCTACTTCGCCATTGTCAAAAAGTTTCACGTAGCTGGTGGTTACATTTCCATTTTGCCCATAATGCTCTACTGTATGCAACACAGCATGGTGTTCAATTGCTGATGTAATAATATGATTGCAACCAAGATCTCTTAACGATGCAGCGATGGCTGTGTTATTACTTTCTGTGCCGCCGCTGGTAAAAAATATTTCTGCAGGCTTAGCACCTAAAAGCTTTGCAACTGTTTTTCTTGCATTTTCAATTGCTAAACGAGTTTCGCGGCCATAGGAATAAATGGAAGATGGATTACCAAAATGTGTGGACATATAGGGTAACATCGTTTCCAATACTTCTTTATCCAATGGTGTAGTGGCAGCATTGTCAAAATAAATGCGATCATCTGTTGCATAGGATGAACTTTTATTCCCGGCTATAGAAAGAGTATCGTTTCGCATCGCAACAAAAATAAACAAAGATGCCGAACCCTGCTTTTTGTCAAATACAATACAGTATTGCATTCTAAGGGGAACTATCCTATAAAAACGGTAGAGATTCATCCATCATGGCACATTATTCGGTGTTCACTTAAAAAAAGTTATGGCAAAGAACAAATCGAAAGATGTGGCATACAATGAAGAAAGAGATACGGCTCCTCACAGGGACACAGGAAATATTGATGCAAGGAATAACAACACCAGCAATGATACAGATGCCAATGCAGAGGAAACCATTGAACGGGCTAACGATGTGGGTTTGGGAGACTCCGGCGAGAATGATCAAAAGCTTATCAACTTCACACAAAATCATTCATCGGATGCATGAATTACCAGGATTCAGCATCAGGCAGCCATGGTTTAATTGTATACAGCGTACAGATTCAGGAAGACCTATTATCAAATGGTCACTGATGTTTTTTCAACCAGTTCCCTAACAATCTAATTTCTTTCTGCTGGTCGGAACGGATCTTTTTTGCCATTTCTATCAATGCTGGATCTTTTGCACCACCATTCAAATAATCCCCCACCATATCAACTGCACCCTGGTGGTGAACGATCATTAATTGTGCAAACTGTATGTCTATTGATCTGGTTGTATCCACATCCATATTATGGTTCATGTGACCCATGGTCTTTTCATGAAACAGGTCCTTGCTTCCAGGTTGTGCGGCATGGCCTTTTACAAACTGCTCAAACTGGCCGATCTCTTTTTGCTGCTCTCTAATGACCAATCCCGAAAAGTTTTTTAGTTCTTCATCCGTTCCTTTATCCAGCAGCAGTTGGGCCATTTCCACGGCACCCTGATGATGCACCTTCATAATGTTGGCAAAGTCAATATCAGCATTACCTGTAGCAGGTACAGCCATCATCTGTTGCATGTTCTTCTCCATTGACCCTGACATGGTCAGAGGTTGTGGCGACTGCGTTGCTACCTCCCCATTGCCATGCTCTGAATGACCTATTGAATCCTTAGAAGTTTTATGATCTGCATTATGATCATTACAAGCACAAAGGGTAAGAGCTGTAAGGAAAAGAATGGATAATGCCTTCATGTTTTTTAATGATCATATAAAAAATCATTCCTTAGTTTGCGGTAGATAATAACAAGCCTCTTTTTCAAATTGTTTTTTATGTCGAAGAGAACCGACTACATAAGCTGGGATGAATATTTTATGGGAGTAGCTCTTTTGAGCGGCAGGCGAAGTAAAGATCCCAATACTCAGGTTGGCGCCTGCATTGTAAATGATAAAAACAAAATTGTTGGAGCAGGTTACAATGGTTTACCTATTGGCTGCGACGATGATGAATTTCCGTGGGAAAAGACAGGTGATTTCTTGCACACAAAGTATCCCTATGTATGTCATGCCGAGCTAAATGCCATACTCAACAATATTGGAATGGACCTTACAGGTTGCAGAATTTATACAGCTCTTTTTCCCTGCAATGAATGCAGTAAGGCAATTATCCAATCCGGCATTAAGGAAGTGATCTATCTGAGTGATAAATATGATGGCACAGATATTTCCGTAGCCAGTAAGCGAATACTCAATACGGCCGGGGTAAGCTACCGTAAGGTGGAAGCCCAAAGAAACAAGATTGAACTATCCTTTGATGAAAAAGATGTTTAGAAGTAAGATGCCTCTTCATCTTTTACTTACCGGTGCTTAATCTTCTACAAAAGAATAACGAACCTTTTGTTTATTGCCATTTGATGAACTTACAGATTCAAGTTGAAGCGTATTCTTATCTTTTATCGTTCCGCTGTATTCCACCTCAACCCCTGGGCCGCTGGTTGTAAAACTGATATCATCACCATCTACTTCATACTCCCCTTCGTTTACGTTCTCATGGCCTTTTTTAAACCATTTTTTAATGTCTTTAGCAGTGCCGCTTGAAGTAACACTTACTACTGTTCCATCATCGTAAAACCGGAGAAAATATCGGTAAGTATCGCCTGTTGCCTCATTTTCCAGCACCTTGGTCTGATAGATCCCATCGTAGTGAACAGGCCCGGCGTCATCTTTGTCATTAGCACAGGAAAATATAAAACAGGCAAGGGCTAAGAATACGTATCGCATATATGTTTTGGTTTTAAGTTTATTGGGATAAACATGCTATCAAGTATCTTCTTGTACAAGATACAGCAAATGAGCTTTTGTGCATCGTACAACCTGTCAAAGTCTTTCCTGTTTAAATTTTGTTATGTAAGAACTCTTTCTAACGTATATGACATCCCCATTAAAGCAAGAATAAGCAAACCAGGTGTAAGCGATCAACACAATATTCTTCAAACTTCCTCCCGTTCCTTTACCAAACCAGGCCTCCCATAATGATGCATGTGGAGGCGCTGAAGCTGAATCGTTGGCTTGTGCAGAGTCTTTACTACTGCGGCAATCTTTCCGGTGACTGTTTCAATAGGCCTAAGCTTTGAAAAACCTACATATAAAACATGCAGGTAAGAAGTAAAGGGGACTTAGTCAAGTTCCTTTCTTATGCACTTGACTTCAATCTTGTATATTCATTCCTGCAATGAACAAGAAAGAAGGGGTAGATATAGTAAATGAAGTTTTGGAAGCCTGCATACTTGCTTACCCGGTTTCCTCTTTTGTTATAAGCTTGTACAAGCAATACATTAGTCGTGGATGGCTGACCAAAGGCCAGCTACAGGGTTTACTCAGCAAGGCGCAAAAAATTAACGGCCTGGCTCCCGGCAAGCTTGCCACCTTAGAAGCCCTGATCAATAAAATGCCTACACGGTATAAATCAGAAGCTCCGCTTACAACACCTGTTTATCAAAAAGATGAAATAACAGGAGGTTTGATAAAAGATATTCTTTCAAAATATCCTCAACATAAAAGAGTATTGTTTTTGCAAGCCAAATACAATAACAATGAGCCGCTGAGTGCTTCAGAGTTAGGTGATTTGAAAAAATTCAGTATGCTATTGAAGAAAGAAAGCTGAGGTACATTTTTCAAAAATTCTTTCGAGAGTAAATATTTCCTGCATTATTGTTAAAGCTGTCATGTATATAAATGACTTCCTGAATTTATTTCAACTACTGTAAAGAAAAAAGCCTGCAAATCAATAATTTGCAGGCTTTTGCTTCGATCCGCAGATCTACTTGGTGGAGGTGAGCGGATTCGAACCGCTGTCCAAATCCATTATTTAAGCCGCCTTAAATTATTGATTTTCAGCTGTTTCACTTGGGTAAACACTGCTACAGGCAAGAGATGAATTAAAATGTCTCCGAAATTACACCAGCTTGTACAAGAACTTTACAAAAATAATGACATCTCAACATTGCAAAAGCTTTTACCTCTGTTGCGACAGCTAATCAATGTTCTAATGATATCTAATATTCTACACGCATGACAGTGTCGTACCCTATCTTTAGGAAAATATCAGTCGGTCTGCATCCTTGATAAAAGGAAGATGTGCGCATAATTATGTATTAGAATTTGCCTTTTTAAATAGCTTAATTTAAATTGCCCATAGGTATTTCACCATAACTGCTATGAGAATTAAAAAAGGATATAACAAGCAGCGTATCAAGGCATTCACTTTGACAGAAATATTAGTAGTACTTATTATCATAGGTATACTTATTTTGTTAGCTCTTCCTAACTTATTGCCCCTCATTACAAAAGCTAAAAGTACAGAAGCTAAACTTCAACTTCAGCATGCATACATGCTCCAGAAAAATCACTTTTTTGAGCATTCGAAATATTCCAAAAATCTCTCCGAAATTTCGTTCGAGCAACAGCCACTGGTAACAAATGGTGGACAATCCAACTATAAAATTGAAGTTGTTGAAGCTTCTCCTGCAACCTTTAAAATCACGGCAACGGCTATAGTAGATTTTGATGGAGATGGCATATTTAATGTTTGGGAAATTGATCACAACAAACAAATGAAAGAAGTAATTCAAGATTGATGTCAATGCTCTTGTATTCTGCCGTAATTCTAATAGCAATTTTTATATTTATTCAGGACTTCACAGAAAGAAAAGTTCTTTGGCTACTATTCCCATTGCTAGCTGTATTCGGGCTGCTATTAAATTTAAAAAGTTTTGATATGGGTGAAATGCTGATCCATCTCACTATTAATTTTCTTCTAACGGCAATTCAATATTTGTTCCTGCTAATTTTCATTTATCTCAAAAAAGGAAAACACTTTAGTTTGTTTAACTTTATTGGCTTGGGAGATGTTCTTTTGTCAGTCTCTCTATGCTTTATTTTTGAACCAACACCATTTATTTTATTCAATATCTCAAGTCTTTTTTTTTCATTATTGCTCCATTTTCTTTTTCAACTAAACCATACTTACAAAGTGCATAAAACAGTTGCCCTTGCCGGATGGCAGGCGTTATTATTATCTTTTGTTTTGACAGTAGATTTATTTTATCCGGTGATTGAATCTGCCAACTATATTGTTTTTTAATTGAAAATTAAATGCATTCATCCAATACTATCCAAAATAGCATCATTGAAGAACTAACGAGTAGCCAGGCATGGCATTATAAGGTTGTTCCCTTTGGTTCGACTGATAAATGCTTATCTGTATATACTAGTCAAAAGCTTGGTCATGATCAGGTTGATGAGTTGGAATTATTAACAGGGAGAAAAATTGAACCTGAAATAATTCCACAACTTAAGTTTAATGAGCTTTTAGTTCAATATTATCCCGAGAAAAAAGTTGACCTACGACAAAAAGAAAGCTTTTATACCGGCAATCCTGATGGCTTTCTTATCCACCTAATTGCGGAAGCAAAAAATTTAAAAAGCAGTGACATACATATAGAATCGTATGAGGAAAAATGTAGAGTAAGAATTAGAATCGATGGCATGTTAATTCAACGCTATTTACTTGAAAAAAAACAATATCCCTCCTTAGTAAATAAGATCAAGATTGCTGCAAATTTAGATATTGCTGAAAAACGCCTTCCTCAGGATGGCCGTATTTTTTTTGATAATGGGAAGGATAAGTTTGATATAAGAGTTTCAGTTGTTCCCACTTTGCATGGTGAGAAAATTGTTCTACGTTTATTAAGTAATGACGCAACAAATATAGATTTATCTCATTTAGGGTTTTCTGGCCAGGATCTATCAAACTATTTGCTAGGAATAAAACGTCCAAATGGAATTGTGTTAATTAGCGGCCCAACCGGTTCAGGTAAAACCACCACTCTTTATGCAACTTTGAAAATCCTAAATAAAGAAACCAGGAATATACTCACTATAGAAGATCCTATAGAATACACATTAGAAGGGATAAATCAGGTCCAGCTAAAGGAAAACATCGGGCTATCTTTCTCTGCAGCATTGAGAACGTTTTTAAGACAAGATCCCGATATAATCATGTTAGGTGAGATACGAGATGTTGAAACTGCAAATATGGCGATTCGAACAGCTCTTACCGGGCACCTGGTACTTTCTACTATACACACAAATTCCGCATGGGGTATTATTTCTCGTCTTATTGATATGGGCATTGCACCTTATTTACTTGCAAGTACACTGAATACGGTAGTTGCCCAACGATTTGTTAGACTACTTTGTCCGCATTGTAAGCATAAAGAGTCATTTAACCAGTCGCTTTATCCCAGTGCCTTCTCTCCGCCCAGAGAAGTAAAGTATCACTACGTTTCACAGGGATGCAAGGAATGTTTTAATACAGGATATAAAGGCAGAAAGGCAGTATATGAAGTAATATTAATTGACTCGGAATTATCTGAAGAGATTAAGCAATCTAATTATTATATTCACGACCTGTTAAAGAAGCGGGGAGTAAGAAGCTTGGCTGAGAATGCTTTTGAACTATTTGAAAACCATGCTACAAGCCTTGAAGAAGTTTTCCCTATTTTAATGAACTAATCATCGTTTGTGAGAAAAGTAAGCCGCCGAACCTCCACTATTGTCTTATTACTATGCCTTGGTATTATTGTGAATGCCCAGGACAGATACAATATTTTACAACAAAGACTAAACGATTTATCCCAAAACGTCACAGGCTTAAACCAAAAAGTTGAAACCTCGGTTTCTAATGCATCATTATATGAGTTTTTAAGGGGACTAGCGGCTACTCATAATCTGAATTTTAATGTAGATCCAAACTTAAATCAAAAAATTACCAGTTATTTTTCCAATGAAACGGTAAAGAATCTGCTTGTTTATCTGGCACGTCAATATAACTTGGATTTTACGTTCGCCGGGACAATTATAACCATCGTACCTTACCGCGACCCTCTGGCTAACTTACCACCTCCGCCAAAGGAATTAAAAATCAGTTATGATGCGTCGTCCCAGACTTTGACAATGGAGCTGCAGGAAGACAGTCTTCTCAACGTAGCCAAGAAAATAACACAGCTTACTAACAAAAACATAGTTGTGTTGCCTGAACTATTTAATAAACGGGTCAATGGATATTATCAAAATATGCCTGTTACCGGCAACTTGGAAAAAATAGCGTTGGCTAACGGATTTAAAATTAATCAGACCAACGATAACGTATTTATCCTAGAGGCATTAAAATCTAATGAACAACTTGTACCTAGACAAAACCCTCTGCCTAATTCCAACATCGCTGTAAGACAGGTAAACCAAAACCAAAATGGTACAGGATCGAGTTTTATTAATGTTTCAGAAAACGCCGGGAAAAAGCTTATTACGCTTAATGTTATCAATCAACCTATTAAAGACGTAATTAAAAATATTGCCGAGCAAGCGGGCATAAACTATTTCGTCTACTCCGATCTTACCGGAAGTTCTACGGCTAATGTCCAAAACATGGAATTTGACAGGGTGTTGAATTATATTTTACAAGGAACAAACTTCACCTATACTGTTGATAACGCCGTCTATATGATTGGTAATCGTCAGGACGAAGGCCTTCGCTCTTATAAACTAATTCAATTGAAATATAGGTCAGTTGACTCCCTTCTTTTTATTATCCCACCAGATCTTATGAGAGGAGTTGCTATAAAAGAATTCAAGGAACTAAACAGCTTTTTGTTAAGCGGTTCCGAACCTCAAATCAGGGAGATAGAAGCATTTGTAAGAGAAGTTGACAAAACGGTTCCGATGGTGATGATTGAAGTCATATTAATGGATGTACAAAAAAGAAGGACTGTTGAAACAGGTTTAAGACTTGGTGTTTCGGATTCAGCAAGAACCGGTGGTACTTTGCTTGGAGGCGGCACCGATTTTACTTTTTCTGCTGCTGATATTAATCGTTTTATCGATCAACTCGGCATCAATAATGTTTTCAATCTCGGAAGGGTCGCGCCAAATTTTTATGCTTCACTCAGGGCACTGGAAAACAATTCGAACATCGAATTGAGGCAAACACCAAAACTATCCACTCTTAATGGCCATGTTGCTAATCTGAGCATTGGAAGCACAAGATATTATGCAGTAACTACTCAAAATGTTTTAGGATCCTTAAATCCACAAACAGTAGTAACACAAACTTTTTATCCGGTAGAGGCAAATATGGCTATAAGAATACAACCCTTTGTATCAGGCGATGAACAAGTGACTTTGACTATAAATGTAGATATATCAGATTTCATTGGTAATACATCAATAAATGTTCCGCCTCCAACAGCCAGCAGCAAATTTGGGTCTATCATACGTGTGAAAAACGAAGAAATGGTTGTATTGGGGGGTATAGAAAGAAATGAAAAAAGTGAAGAGGGTTCCGGAACGCCGATTCTATCAAGGATTCCAATCCTTAAGTGGCTTTTTAGTAATCGGTCCAGAACAAATGGTAAAACGGTTTCAGTAGTTTTTATAAAGCCAACAATTATTTATTAAAATGTGGTTGCAGATCAAACAAAAGATATTACAACTACGAACTGCTACGGGAGTTGAAGTTGTTTTTGGCACAAATGAAACACCGATATTTCATACTTACACACTCACATTAAATAAGAACATACTTGTAAAAAAAAGCAAAGTTTCTAATATCAAATCATTCCCAGAACTAAAAACCATAAGCAGAAACATTCCGGCAGCCGTCAGCTTTTCAGGAAAAGGGGTACTAATCAAAAAAGTTCAAGGACAAGTTGAGGAGGAAGGCGCACTGGCTCTGGTACTGCCACAGGCAAATCCATCTGAATTCTATATTAAAGTAACGCACTTAGATAGCTATAGTGTAGTTGCTGTTGCAAGAAAGAGTTTAATCAATCAGTCAATTTCGCAGATCGAAGATCAGGGTATCCAGGTCTTGCATCTCTCGCTGGGAATTAACTATCTCGAAAATCTAATACCTTACTTTAAAGAGCAAACTGTCGAAACCATTTGCTATACCATCCATATAAGAAACAACTCCCTCTCAGACATAGAAACCAAAGACTTTCAAAAAACTTTTGCTGAGTTGAATGAGTATTTAGTTGGCCAACAATACCTCCAATCTTTTGATATCATGGCTTATGCTGCAGCGGCACACCTCCTTGCGCATGACCTTGAATCAATGCCTGATATTCCAAATGAGAAAGTTCAGGCTAACAGGGAAGAATTCAGATATGGAAGTTTATTTAAAGCAGCAGCATTTAGTACTCTTGCATTTGTATTCATTGTACTACTGATCAACTTCTTTGTGTATAACTATTATTTTATAGCTAATAAAAAATTTGCTGAACAATACCAATTTACACAAGCAGAACTAGCATCCCAGTCTGAGAAAAAGCAATCCTTGGAGAAAAAAGAGCAATTCCTGCAACAGGCAGGATGGCTACAAAAAAGTAAGACCAGTTTTTTTGCAGACCGTTTCGCTTCTTTTTTACCTGAAGGAATCTGGCTGACAGGCTTACAGTTTTATCCTAAAAAAAATCAGTTCTCTGATTCTGAAAGCATCCAGTTGTTTAAAAAAGACACTATAGAATTATCAGGCATGTGTAACGATCCCTACCAGATCAACCTGCTAATTAATAATATTAAAACCATGAAAGAAATTGCACAGGTAAATATGACCGACTATTCTTTTAAAAAGGAAGAAGAAACGGGGAATTTTTTACTTGAAATTGTAACCAGATAATGCTCAATAAGCTGCCATACAAACAAAAATTAAAATGGCTTGGAATAGTCATCCTACCTATATTGCTTGTTTGTTATAACCTGGCTATTTCAAACACTCTATCTGAATACAAATTATATAAGCAGAACAAAATCTTAGCTGAGGATCTGCGTAATTCAGCAAATGGTGCTTCTTCCCTGCTATCGAGGCAAGAACAGATTACAGAATATTTAAAAAGCTATTCTCTTGATACTTTAAATGAAAAACGTAATCTTCTGCAAATTGTTACAGGTTTTTGTAACGATAACCAATTACAATTAAGAGAATATAAACCCCTTGAAATTTCGGAAAGCGGCGGCCTCAAACTTTTGACGAGAGTAGTTACCATAGAAGGTCCTTTCCTGAATTGCGTACAAATGGTTTATGCGCTAGAAACACAATATAAAGCAGGCAGAATCAGTTCTGTTTACTATAAAAGCTACCGTAACCCTAATGACAAAACGGTACGTTTACAATGCACAATTTATGTTCAAAATATTATCTGACATGAAAAATTGGTTTGCCGGAATTATTCTCCTGACCACTCTTTCCGCCTGCGAAACCGCTTTAGAACGCAGGTTAGAAGGCCAGAAAGTAAGGCTGCTGGCACCAGCCAATAACCTGGTAACTACAGACAGTGTACATACATTCTACTGGGAAACGATGCAGGGTGCTGACCGTTACCAGTTGCAGGTGGTGTCTCCCCGCTTTGACTCCATTGCAAGATTAGGTGTAGATACAATTATCAATCGAAATCAATTCGGATTACCTTTACGTAGGAATCAAGTTTACCAATGGCGGGTACGGGCTTTAAATGCAGGCAGTAGCTCTAATTACAGCGATACGTTTCAAATATCGATTCAATAAAAGTTATGAGCCAGAAACCAATGCGTTATGCACTCATTGCAGGTGTTATTTTCGTTTGGGGGACCATCTTATACCGTATTTTGGCTGCTGTTGGCGACGATGAAACTCCATTGCCAAAAAGCACAATGGTAAAGGCAGCCTTCACGCCTGTTGCAAATGATAGCTTTGCAATTCTCGCTAATTACACGGATCCTTTCCTACCTGATGACGCTATTTATGAAGCTGATATAGACCTATTTGATAGTATTAACACAGCCCCAGTTATATCAAAAACAACTGCTGTCACTGCCAGCATTGTCCCTGAGAAAGCTGACATCAGTTTTATCAAATTTTCGGGATTGATACGTAATCCTGAGAACAAAACCTACAGAGCTATTATTTCCATTCGAGGTAGCGATTATATGGTAAAACAGGGAGAAACTAAAAATGAAGTGACGATTGTTTCAATTTTTCCTGAGAGACTCAAGATTAAGTATAAAGGCATGCAATATATTATTGAGCATTCACAATAGCTCTACCAAAACATCTGAGAGTTTACATTACATCTTTATATTTTTGCTTCAGATTTCGATTATTATCACAATGCAGTAAATGCTTGGGAAAAGTAGTGAGAATAACAACTGAAACCGGAATTATACTATTGGATTCAATTTAAAAATATAGGATATTAGCCCCATATAAATGCAATCCAAAATTGGCTGCGCTATTACAACGAACTATCCTAGGGATCATTCTACTTATTATAGCTACTTGTTGCTTATCTCAACAAGGCAATAATTGTTATTTTGGCACGAACGCAGGCCTTAACTTTAATACCTATCCTCCTACTCCATTGATGAATGGTGCATTAGATTCGAAAGAAGGGTGTGCAACAATTTCTGATAGCATTGGTCAAATACTATTCTATACTGATGGTGTAAAGGTTTATAATAAGCTTCATCAGGTGATGTTTAATGGTACAGGCTTAATGGGTCATAGTTCATCTTCTCAATCTGCCATAATAGTTCCAAAGCCAGGAAGTAATACAATCTATTACATCTTTACAGCCGATGCAGTTGAAAATAATTTAGCAAATGGCTACAGGTATTCTATTGTAGATATGCAATTAGCAGGTGGCTTAGGAGCAGTAACTACAAAAAATGTTTTGCTAGCACCACGTTGCACTGAAAAATTAACTGCCACTACCCATGCAAACGGAATCGATGCTTGGATCCTAACGGCAACTTATGGTGACAGCTCGTTCAGAGCCTTTAAATTAACCTGTAGCGGATTGGATACTATTCCGATAATCTCTAAAGTGGGGACGCCGCACCTAGGTCCGCCTTTTAGTTTTGGCGATCCTGTTGGTTGTATGAAAGTCTCTCCTGACGGGAAAAAACTAGCTACAACACGTCCACTGAGATATGGCTGGGAAATTCTCGATTTCAACAATGCTACTGGAGTATTATCTAATCCGATTTTCATCCCTCAAAGAGAAGACAGAATATTTGGAGTAGAATTTTCACCCAGTTCAAAACTTCTTTATATAGCTACAGAATGTTGTAGTTCTGATGGAAGTATTCATCAATTTAAAATAGACATTCACGATTCGATTACCATCAAAAATTCACACTATAGAGTAGACTCCTCCTTTCATTATAAAAATGGCATCCAGTTAGGACCCGACAATAAAATCTATACAACAAATAGTGAGGATTCTTCGCTAAATGTTATACACTATCCTGACATTTACGGACCCGGATGTAATTACGTATATAAAGCAATCAATTTGAATGGCAGATATGCTCAAAGGTGCTTGCCAACCTTTTATTCTAAAGTCATAAATAATAGTGCTGTTGACTTTACCTATACGGTTTCTCCAGATTGCCAGACAATTAATTTTTCAGGACTAAGTGCTCTACCTCCTCCTTTAACCTGTCAATGGAATTTTGGCGATGGCACATTTGCTACCGGTCAAAATGTAACTCATGTTTTTCCAACTACAAGCAACTCTTATAACGTTATACTTACAGTGATAAATCCTGATAGTTGCGGGGCTACTGGTACTAAAATGAAAACAGTAGCATTTAACCGTGTTTATCCTGATGCTAAATTTGGATTTACGACATCTTGCGGAAACTTAACGGTAAACTTTAGAGACTCATCAACCATAGCCTCAGGTGCAATAATTACTGCATGGCAGTGGGACTTTGGCGATAATCAAACATCAACGAGTCAACACCCCATCCATACCTATTCTGCATTTGGACAATATACAGTCAAGTTAATTGTTACTTCTTCTGATGGTTGCCAGACAAAAGACACTATCACCCGTGTTGTTACCGTAACCCCAGCACCGAATGCAGTCTTTTCTTTTAATGCCGGTTGTTTGAACACTAATATTCAGTTCCGCGATTCTTCAACTGTGCTCGCTGGAAATATAGTAAGCTGGCAATGGGACTTTGGGGACGGAGGAGTTTCAACTCTGCAGCATCCTGCTCATAGTTATAGTACACCCGGTGCTTACCCAATCTCTTTGATTGTAAAAGCAGCCAATGGTTGTGCCGATACGTTAAACCAAAATATTCAGATAACCCCAAAGCCGGTAGCTAATTTTAGTTTTACGCTCGGTTGTATAAACAGCCCGGTTTTGTTTTCGGATAGTTCAACAATTGGTTCCGGAAATATTACAAAATGGTTTTGGGATTTTGGAAATGGTGATACATCCTCTCGACGAAATCCATCGGTTGTTTATAATACAGCAGGAACATACATAGTCAAGCTAATTGTATTTTCTCAAAGCAATTGTGCTTCAGATACAGTAATTAAAACAATTGCTATTGAAAGTAAACCTGTAGCTGACTTTTTGAATATAAATACCTGTGGCAGCAGAACCGTGCAATTCCAGGACAACAGCACAATCACTTCAGGTAAGGCAAACTCCTGGTTCTGGCAGTTTGGTGATGGATCTACATCAGTACTTCAAAATCCTGATTATACATATTCAGACTTTGGAGTGTACACTGTAAAATTTATAAGTAGAACGCAGAATGGTTGTACTGCAGACACGATTTCAAAACAAGTTATCGTAAGAGCAAAACCTGTAGTGAACTTTAATCTCCCCGCAGTTTGCCTTTTAGATGCCATGGCGCAGTTTAGTAATCTTACATCTATAGCAGATAATAGCAGCTTAAGTTATTTCTGGAGCTTCGGTGATTACAATGCAGTCCCCGGCACAGATACATCTACGCAGGTAAATGCTCAACACACTTATAGTGCTGCTGCACAATACGAGGTAAAACTGGTTGCTACTTCTGCCTATGGGTGCAGAGACTCTATAACACGTTCTTTTACTGTTAATGGTGCTGTACCGAAAGCAGATTTCAGGGTGATTAACAGCAATTCTTTATGCAGTAATGTACCTGTATCAATAAAGGATTCTTCAACCGTAGATTTTGGAAACATTACCCGTATAAAAATTTACTGGGGCGATGGTGACAGCACTGTAGATCTTTCGCCTTTACAAGCACCTAATAGTCGCACTTATACCCATCAATATGCGTTGTTCGGATCACCACAAACCCGTTCCTTCATCATTACGATGTATTCTTATTCCGGAACATTATGTGTACATAGTACCTCCAGAACAATAACAATAAATGCTGCGCCACAAATTCAATTTACCGCATTACCTGAAGTATGTCATGAAGCACCACCATTGAACATAACCCAGGCAGCTGAAATATGGGGGTTGTCCGGCACAGGGTATTATTCAGGAAATGGCATAACCAATGCTGGCTCCGGAACATTTTCTCCTGCAATTGCAGGAGTTGGCACTCACTCAGTCACCTACTCGTTCATCACCAATGCAGGATGTAGAGCAGACAGTACTCAAACACTGAGAATTAATCCTACTCCGGTTGCATTATTTAGTTTTAATTCAGCCTGTTTACCTAATGCTACTATACAATTCACCAACCGTTCCTCCGCAAACGATTTTAGCTTAGGTCAGATGCAGTATCAATGGAACTTTGATGATCTCAATGGAACGGCTGGTAATCCAAACACCTCAACAGCTACTCACCCGGCACACACCTATACATCTCTAGGCACTCATAATGTAAATCTTTCAGTTACCACACCTAAGGGTTGCAGAAAGGACACAACCATAGCTGTATTACCGGATATCAATATTTACCGTCAACCCGTTGCTGATTTTGCGATAGATAGTTCTAAACTCCTTTGCGAAGGCACTCAAACTATTTTTATCAATACCAGCGACAGTGCCGGGAGCAATCTTACCAAATGGATATGGAATTTTGGTGATGGCACAATTGATAGTTCAAGGAGAAAGCCTTCTCATTTATATGCAACGGCAAATACTTATACTCCAAACCTGCAGGTGGAAAATAGCAAAGGATGCAAATCTTCTATTACAACCAGGTCTATAGTAATCGAAAGCCTTCCAAATACAAATTTTGATTTTGATACTACCTGCCTGGGTAGGCCTATTCAATTTACCGATCGCAGCACAAACAGGTACGGAAATATTACTACATGGCAATGGAATTTTGATGATGGTAACAGTATAGGCGTTCAACATCCTGTACATACCTATACAACTTATAGAGCTTACAATGTTAGACTGACCGCTTCAACATTGAATGGTTGCTCTTCATCCTTAAATAAAACAATCAGCATTAACCGGGTTACTATTTATGCCGGAAGAGATACCATGGCTGCTATTAATCAGCCCATTCAACTGCAAGCAATTGGTGCTGCAAATTATTTGTGGTCCCCATCAACAGGATTAAATAATTCTGCAATTGCAAATCCTGTTGCCCGCCTGTTGCATGATCAACAATATGTTGTAAAAGGAACAACTGCCTCCGGGTGCATTGGCTACGACACCATTAATGTAAAAGTATTTAAAGGGGCTGATATTTATGTGCCTACTGCATTTACGCCAAATGGTGATAGCAAGAATGATTACTTTGGGCCGGTATGCGTTGGAGTAAAATCTCTTGACTACTTTACTGTTTATAACAGGTGGGGGCAGGTAGTATTTACGACGAAGGATTTGAATGGAAAATGGAATGGGGCAGTTAACGGGCAATTGCAAACCGGTGCTTTTGTATGGGTTGCAAAAGGAATTTCTTACGACGGACGTGTTATTGAAAAGAAAGGAACAGTTGTATTGATAAAATAGATTTTAGTAATTATACTTGTAAGCATATTTAAATTCATTGACCATGAAAAAATATTCCATTTTTTTACTTGCATTTTTACCGATATTTTCTTTTGCACAAACTGGTTTCGGCATAAGAGGAGGTATGACCGTATCTGCGATCACTGTAGAAGGTGAAACCAGGTTGGAAACCCGGATTATTTATAGGCGGCCAGTACAATCAACCTCTAGGATCTAAAATAGGCATCCAAGGAGAAGTGCTGATTGCTCAGAAAGGTAGCTCAAGCAAATTAAGTGGAAGCAGAGGCAAAACAACTTTAACTTATTTAAATATACCGGTACTCTTTAGCTTTTCTCCCACTGAAAGATTGTTTTTGCATGCCGGCCCAGAGCTAGGCATTTTATTAAGTGAAAGAACCAAAAACAGTAACAACTCAGCGGATGTGAAAAAATTTTATGAAAATCTTGATAAGGGAATCGCGTTTGGTGCTAACGTGAATATTGTAAAATCGGTTTTCATTAACCTGCGATTCGTAAAAGGCTTGGAAGGAATTACAGAATATATTCTTACAGATAATTTTGGAAATATAATTGCAACTAAAAAGGGAGGAAGTAATAATAGCTTTCAGATAGGCTTAACATTCTCTGCTTTTTAACCGTTACGGTAAAAAAGGAAGAGAAAATGGTCCGATATCCGTGTATAAATCGTAGACAAACGATGATTATGTTGTTTTTCTAAACAATTTGATTAACTCATAAAATTCACTTCCAATAAGCTCTTTATTCTCCTCTAGAAATCTTAAACTACCTGTTGAATAAATTCCATTTTTTAATTTGCCCTCGGAATAATAAAGCAAGCCCTCAATGACGCCATCACTGATATAGCAGTAGCTATGGAAAAACACATCCATTTTCGCAGTTACTTTATTCAAATCCCTTACTTTATAAAAGTCAATTTTTTGTTTTTTTCTTTTTTTTAGATTATTACCATCGCATAAAAAGAAAAGAGTTGATGCTTCTTGATTGATGGATTCTATATTAACAATCACACTATTTGAAATTAAACTTTGCCTATTGATTTGAAAATAAACATACGCACTTCTTTGACTTTTAACGTTGGTTTCCAACAAATTCAAAAGGCAAGAAGTAAGATTCTTTATATCACCGAGAATTATACTTGAATCCACATTTACATATTTACATATGACACTGCTAGTTGCGCTTCCTTGGACAAACTTTGATTCCCTACAACTGTATGCAAGAGAAGAAAACAGAATAATTTGAACCCAAATTCTGAACAGTTTCAAAACCATTTTGTAAGTTTATACTCTAAAATATTTATAGTCTTATCTTGGAGATTATATTCCATTCTTGGATAAAGCTTAGGTGTGCTCTCAGGTAAAAGAAATTCAATCCAGAAGCTTAATTGAGATCTGTAAACGTTTTCTCTCAATGAAGCACCTATTTCGTTTGGATCATTAACTCCACCATACTGAGTAAAGAATGCTTCTTTTTCAGTACGTGGTAGCCAATAAGAAGCTTTGTCCATTTGAACTGAATGAGCTATTTCATGTAACAAATTGATAAATCCTGGAACAATCTTGTTACCATGGATGTCTACCCCTGTTGTATTATCTGTAGGGGTCCAAGTTATTAAGCTTCCAGTACCTTTTCCAGTACCAACAATCTTATCATATCCATAAATGCCATACTTATCTGCTAGTAAAGGATCAATTTTCCCTTCGCCAGGCAAATATCCCACCTCGCCTTCCGGAAGTGCATCGGCGTAGCTGTTAGGTAAACTTGAAATATCTTTCTGATAAGTGGTTATTCTGTGAACATTATCAGATTTGGCTAAAGTGGTAATATCCTTTCTTGCTGCAGATGAAAATATATATGCAAAAGCAATGTTTGCCCAAACTTTCATTCTCCACCAGAAAGGACCTTCAACTTTGATAACGTCTCCACGAGGGTCTGTGTAATTCACGGGATCATTACCCATGCCCAAATATGGGGAAGAAAATTGATTAGCCGGATCTGAAGTAAGCCACCTTCCTATTTTTGAATCATACATCCGTAACTCAAAGGCATTCCAACCACTCTCTTCATCTTTTTCATTATATTGACCTTGATACCCATACCGATAATTATCGCCTACAATGTGTTCTCTTCCTGGTATAGTTGATCCAAAAGGATAGTAATCTCTAAAAGTGACAACGTCTATATTGGAAAAGCTATTTTTAATGAATACAGCCCTGACATTCCCTAAATGATCTGCTAATTCATATCTATACTCATTTGTGATTGGGCTATAAAGACCGATTCTCTTCCCTGCATAAATTGGAATTTCTTTTAAAACTGGGCTTCCCCCATTGGCCTGTTCATACACAGCCATTAACCTATTGTAAACATCATAAGAATAATAGGTAGTGTTTATAAGGCTGCCATTGTTATTATAACTTAGCTTTTTTATTCTTAGACCAGCATGATCATAGACAAATTTCAGTATTGGAAGAGAGAAATTAGAGTTTTTATAAACGCCAATTACTTTTCCTTTCACATCGTATTCTAAATACTTTGTTGGTTGAGAAGAGCTATATAATGATCCGCCACGTTCCGACTTGAGTTGACCAATAAGATTGTAATCATATTCAGCATAAATCCCCCCGCCATAGGGAGCTTCCGTACGAAGTAGCTGATTTCCAGGCTTATTAATTGAGGCATTAAAATAAATATAGTTGAGATTATTGGTTATAATTCCTAATGAATTAGTACGTGTTAAATTTAAAATATTCCCATTCTGATCATAAGATCCAACTATCTCCTGATTTACATTAGTAAAAGGCATAAAAGTTGTACCAGAAATATCTCCCCATATAGCTTCCAAAAACTGATAATAGTTATCATATTTGAATACATACATTGTCGGTACCATAGATATATTTGAACTAGTTGGTTTCTTAGAAAACCAACTCATTCCTCTAATTTTACCATTAAATTGTTCAGGCCCGTCGTTGGGATTGATGTTAATACTAGATAGGTTCGTACCAGACCGAATATAGTCTCCATTATAATATTCAAGAGTCATACCAAAAGCATCAGGCAAAAAACCATTTGTTGATACATTATCAAATCCAGGATCATTAGAAAGATTACTATGATTAATAGCCTTTAATCTGCCCTGTAAAGTATAGGTGTAATCTAATCCTTGCACATTAGTAGCTAACTCCTCCCGTTTCAGCACACCCAGGATATCATAGATATACTTTTTTTGAAGTATCCTATTCGCTGGGTTGTTTGATAAGTTTGTGTAGACTTTATATGGTTGCCCACTAATATTGTATTCGTATTCTTGGACGAACATATCGCTTTGATTGTTTTGATAAACAATCCTAGTCAGGGCACCATCATTATCGTATTCATATTCTGTAAGCTTGTAACCCCAGTTCCCAACCGAACCAAAATCCCTAATTCCTTTGATACACCAAGTAATTTTGTTTTGATCATTATAACTAAACCACGTTTTACTAGTTTCGGTTTCCGTAAACGAAATAGAATTTTTTAGATACGTTTGGCTTCTTGGAAAACCATGACTATTATCTGGAATAGAATAACTAATTTTTATCCATTGGTACTTATTAGACACAACATTTAATCCACCATTCAGGCTATAATCTTCGATGATCGAATAATTAGTTTTAAGTTGATTAAACGTGATATCACCCAAGGGTCTGTACTCACCAGATTCAATCACCTTATATTCGAGATTATAATTCACATATGAGAACCAGCCTTTTGACCGTTGCTCTTCATTCTGAGAAAACCTAATAGCTCCCATCCGGTTATATATGTACTCTGTCCTTCCAATATCTCTATTAGATGTAGCAACCAACCTACCATGCAAATCATATTCATTTATTGCGGTAAAAGGTAAATCATTAAAATTATTGTAAGCGTTTAAATCCTGTATAAGCCTTTTAACTCCTTCTGGTGAAATAGTAGCAATAAGTTGTCCTAACTGATTATAGAAATAATATGAAATATTGGTGTAACCATTTTGGTAGCTAACATTCACATTGTTTGCTTGCGCAAGAATCTTATAATATCCTTTTCCGGGGTTAGTAGTTTGAGCTCCGAAAGTCTGTGGGGTTTCATTATCCATATTGTAAAAGACATGGTTACCACTAACAGTAAGAGCAGTATTGGTTGAAAAGAGTTTTAAATATGCAATTTGGGTATGATCAGGAGCTGCCTGTTGAGAAGAAATTGTTGTTTGCGATTCCGATACGCCGCATTCTTCATCATACTGCACTATAAACGGTTGATCAGAAGAAATGGTAGAACCAAAATCGTAGCTATTAAAATAGATGGGAAGAGACCTGCCACTGCCATTATAGTCAGTTGAATAAGCCCCTTTAGTTATATTAAATTTCTGACCGCTTCCAATTATTTTTATTAATTGATTATCTAGAGTACAACCATTTAATCCTGTTGCTGGAAAGACTATTTTGTATGGTAAATTGTTTATCTGAATGACATTATTTACAATTAAATCATTACCAGGATAAGCTTTCATTAGAACTCTGCCGTTATTATCCTGGATCTGAATGGCCTCTCTTCCATTTTGGTCTTTTACAATAGTTTGAGTTGCTTTGAATTTATAGGTCGAAGGGATCTGCCCAAGTTCGCCGTTTGGAAAAAATTTAGCCCACACCTGTAAATAATGGGAGAGCTCATTAATAACAGGAGTAGTGTAGGTACTTACTTCATGCCCACTACCCATTTTAAAAGCATTTCCTACGCCAGCTGATCTTTTTACACTTCCTGTACCATCTTTATAAAAGTCCGTACGACTATAGGGGAAATTCGATTCAGGTGTACGGCTTTCCAAGGTATTGTTTGAACTATAAAACCATCCTAATGTGCCGGGTGTGGTTGCACTTAAAGGATCAGGGTTATTTGTTTTGGCTTCATCAAAATTGTTATAATTATAAACATTTCCATTTGCATCCAGAACAAAGTCTGACCGAAAACCGAAATTCCCGCTGTTGATCGGAGCAGGCAACGTGGAAACTACGGGTCGGCCCATTGCATCATAGATTACCTGGGAAGCTATAACCTGCCCGGAAGACATATTACGCACCTGAGTTTGAGTTGGCCTGGCCTGGTTGTCAAAATATTCTTTTGAAATTCCTTTTACTGCCCCCCCACCATCAAAAACTTTCGTCACTCTCCAATTTTTGTTAAGATCAGATGTTGTTGCGTTATTCTGCCCGTTTACAAAGAAGTAAAAGCAAACAGAAATAATCAGCAATACCATTTTTAAATTTTGAGCTGACATAGCTGCGGAGTTTAATAGTTATTTCTACTTTTCAATTATTCGATAACTCTATTGCTTCTTTGGCTTTTGTTTTCTGGCCCTTTCGATATTACCATTTACTTTCTCTTTGAGTTTTTTCTGTTGTTCATTGTGCAGAATTAATTGTTCAGCAGAAAGTATTCTGGCTATTTCTTTATCCCTCCACTGATAAATCTCTTTTATCTCTTCGCTCTTTTCCTTAACCGGCTTATTTGCACCCCGGGCAATACTTAGTTTTTGAAAAAACTTATGCTCCAGTTGTTTTAACTCTTGTTGCTGGCTGGCAGAGAGCTCAAGCCTGGGGCTCCAGTTAGTATTTTGCTCCAGACGTTTATTCAAAGAGTCCATCGTTCGTCCTGTTTGTGCATAAAGTGTTGGAACACACAAAAAAACCATTATGAGTAACAACACCTTCCTTAGAAGTATTGCATAAATTGTTTTGATCATGATCTTAATTATTGATTTTAAGAGTAATTATCTGATGATATAATTTCCTGGTTCTAAATAATAGTTCTCCGTTGTCTCGTCTTCTATTTCGTACGACCATGGATTAACGGACGCATGGTAAATAGGAATACTGAAGCCAATGTAGTATTCTCCCTGCAGAGGATAAGTATAATAATCACTTGTTTGCCAATCACTCCATGGATTTATATAACTATGGTACCAGACAAACTTATGAATGTTAGCATCCACGTATCCATAATAGGGTATAGTGCAATTATCATCCGCGTATAATCTGATGACCACATCCGCCCACACTGTGTAAGTGTTATAACCTTGTTGCCAATACTGGTTTACATATTCTACACGAGCATATGGTAATCCGCAAGTACCATTCTGATTGGCGAATGATTGAGCATAGGCATAAGCAGCATCATTAGCCTCCTGCTGTGAGTTGCAAGAAGTGAACTGACCGGAAGGAACAGTAACAAGCACTGAGGAACCTATTTGTCCTGGCGGACAGTCATTTTTTATAAAGGCCTGATTGACAATTGCATCATTTGAAAAGGCCGCAATCGGCAAGCCATAATTATAAACATGTTCACTTACAGGCTTAATCGTATTGCCAGAAATAGTTTCTCTGTAAGTCTTAATCAATCGCCCTATCTCATCATACTCAAATGCGGTAAACAGGTTGTTGTTGTCAAGTATATGAGTAAGTTCTCCAGCTTTATTATATACGTACGAGGTAACTTCGGAAGTTAAAGGATTAAATCTGAAGTCATCGAACTGCAATGTAAACCCAGCAGAGTTATTACATCCTACTGTAAGTGAACTGCCAGAAGTTAATGCAGATGCAGGAACAGTGAGATTGACCTGATACCAGCTATTTCCGTTCGTTCCGGTGACGGTTCCATAAACACGTGAAGCACCATCCACCTGAAAATATAATAGATCCGAAGGTAAGGCTATTCTACCAGGACTTTTAACCCAAACGCTAGCATAGTAATCCCTGCCTTGTTGAAGCTTTGAAACATCAATTGTATATGAAAGTCCTTCATCACCTGCATTTATCGAAACACTATTATAGCCCGAGTGTGCATCTGCAGGATTATTTGAAACAGTGGCTTTTCCAAGTAATATTTCACCGCTTAACATTCCATTTACTACTTCATCTTCTGCACTAGTAAATACAACTTCGGAGCTTTTTGCAAACTTGGCTGAAACTATCACTCTAGAATGTTTGTAACCCATTTTTGTTGTTACGAAACTTCCATTGATATCGCTTGCTTCCAAAGGATTAGAGAAAACGTCGTAAAGTGTAATTGCATTTGTCTTTTGCCAATTGGCGTTTTGCGCATTAGGATTATTCTGGCTGTTCCAATCGAAATTGACAAACGAAGCTATCGGAGTAATGTTATTATTACTGAACCCAATGGACGCCCATTCATAACTCATCTTTTTCCTCCACACATTTCCGTTTTGAGAATTTGAATTATCCTGCTTGATAATGGAGTAGCCAGTCGTCAAAACATCAACATCATTAGACCATGTTTGTATACTCGCAGTTACAAGCCCCAGAGATGTATTATTTCCATCCACTTTGTAGGTATGGGATGCGGCACTCTGAGTAAGCATATTTTTATTACTGCTATTACCTATTTTTAGTCCCATTGCGGCATACTTTCTATATGCAGGTGTTATTTCCGTAAGGAAACGGTTACCATTATCATCAATTGAAAGCTGCTTAGTTACCTGCCCACTGTAAAAATCAAACCCTAGTGCTTTAGTAGAAGATTGTGTTCCAGCCTTGTAGTTAACTACAGTTTGTCCAATTGAAATATTAGGGTATTCTTCTTTGGTAGCAAGAACCCCTTTCGTATACATCGTTGAATTTGTAGGGTTTAATGGGTCTCTATGGTCCTTAACCTCCACATATCTTTCCATAATGACACCTTGATAGTTATAAGGTGCAAGTTTGGTAACGTATTTGGCTGCAAAGGTTTTGCCATCTAACTCTTCTAAACCATCATCAAGATATTGATTTATAGTTTCAGTTAACTTTAACCAACCTCCGTTATGATTTTTTCCATATAAAATTTGGCGTTTTAAAGACCCTAAACGTGATGTAAAATCTTTAAGGCTAAAATTATGCGTTGCAACTAATGAGCCTATGTTGTTTTGTCGATAATTATTCGAATAAACAACCATATTTTCTTTAAACACTTCGAATTGGAATAGATTAAGGTTATCCGATTCCCTTGGTTGTTCGCCTGGGTGAGTTACTTCATTTTTGACTCCTACCCATTCGTACGCAATACCAGGTGGCGGAACTTCTCTTGAAATTGTAAGTAGCTTGCTTACGTTCTTATAAAGCTCCTTCTTATATAAGTTACGCCCTACGGTATTTGGGTTATTGTAAATAAAATTAGCAATGTCCAAAACCCAAGGTTCAAAACTGGTAGTGCCTGAACTTACCGAGGCGTTTAAAAAAGAGTAATTATAAACAGTGGAATATTTGATATTCTCAGACACGACTGTCAGCCTTTTAGTTCTTATTCCTCCACCAAATCTGTCAAGGTTTGTTGGATAGATTTTAAAGTTTGCAGCCGAGGGCTTATTATTTTTTTCACAATTAGTATAAATTGAATTACCGGTTTGCATCTCTGTAACCATAACCGGGCTTTGAAAATAATTTAAAAAATCCTGGCTCTGGATGATTAAAAAGTTACTGCCTATTTGTTGAATGACTGGAGGGTTGTTAGTGTTCTTAGAATTATAAACAATATTATTATAATTCCTCAAAGACCATCCGCAAGGATTTTGACTTGCTAATAAAGAGCTTTGAGCCAAGCTTTCTACCAGCATAATAAACTCGGGTATTTGACCAACCTGATAATAGTCGTTGAGACTTGCACCAGTATTCAAATCATTAAACGTTATTTTTAATTGGTTTGAGGCTACTTTTTCAATATTAGAGGCAACGAATGAATAACTATCATTCAAAACAGATTTACTGTATGTGTCTGATTCATATTCCATTTTAATATCTGCACCAGAGGAAAGGCTGACTTTTCTCAAAGACCAAACATCGACCGATTTGGCTGAAACTTCAGACGCTTGCCTCGCCATGTTCTCATTTCCTACATTGTACTGATTACTACCAAAGGCAAGAACGTTTTTAAAATCTGATTTAAACATCCCCCACATATCAACAGCATCCTTATTATATACCGGGTTTTTTGTTGTTTCTGCATTAACAGTTATAGCTGCAGGAGGTATAGCATTTAAATAATGTAGTTTAAAAACATTTGCAGAAGGGTTCTCGGTTATGGTTGCGTAATAAACGTTGCCGTTGTATGTGAAATACAGTATGTCTCCCTTTAAGAAAGAGGTAGGTGACTGCATTGTCCCGCTTTGCATACTTGCGTTTATATCATTGTTTAGAGTTATAGGCCCAGATTTTTTTTCAGAAGCTTCTAGCTCATAAAAAAATTTCATTGGTGGAATCTTACACACATTGCCTGCACCTTTAAATATCAGATTCTTAAGCGTTAGTTTGCCCGACTTCGCTCCTCCTGAGTTATAATTGAAGCTATTAGATGTTTTGGGGCACAAAGAATAATCGTAGTCAAAATCTATTACTCTTAATGCATTAGCTTTTACAGCTTCAGGTATGTCGTTGCGATCTATAATGTTTTCTCCATGATGATCGACGCTCGGATAAGTGTACAGGTTAGAATTAGACGGGTTGACAGACGAGATATCCGAATTGGTAAATAGATAAATCCTGTCAAGCCTTAAAGCTCCCCGGGAATTTTCATCGAACGTGCCGAAAGGCTCTTGATTATCATCATGATTCATTATAGATGGAGAAGAACTTTTGCCATCTTCGCGTAGCGACTTCTCAAAAAAGGCAGTATGTGTACGGGTCCTGATGGCATTCAGGTAATAAACTTCTTTCGTCCCCTTAGCATTACCTTGAAATTGGTAATCTAAATCACGATGAAATCCTTCCGATGGATTACGCCAGTAGTAGGTGCTAGTCCATTTTCCATAGTCGAAATTCACCCAGTACCCCCAATCTCCTTCATCTGCTATTTTATTATTATTGCGGTCAACATAATCAGGGCCTGTTACGGTTGTTAAATACCAGGTATAGGCATACTTAGGTGCTTTATGGGTTCTGCTCCAGCTATTACTGTGACCTGGGGCCTTGCTTTTATCAATCTTTTCATTGAATAAATATTCATTGTAAGAATAAGCAGGTAGGCCATAATGGTATGTGACTCCGCTTTCATTAGTTATAGAAAAACCACCAATCTGATTATACATCGTATCGTTAGAGGTAATATAAGGTCTGGAGAAACCGCTGGCATTAGACGGTTTGATAAAATTGCCGGCATAGTTTACACCATCCATTATAGAATGGTAAAATACATATTCAATATGTTTGGAGCCTGCTAGGGTATTATCAGTGCCATTTCCACCATAACTTCCATCATTATTGCCATGTATTGGCGAAGGGTCGAAAGGCACAGTCCCACTTTTCATATTGTTGATGTTAGAGAAGCTGGCTTGACTTTGTCTAAACTGATTTGAGAAATCCCCTTCGAACCTAAATTTGGGATTTATATGAGGTATAGCTGCATTGGCAGGATCTGATGCGCCTGGGACATAATATCTTATAAGAGTGTTGCCATTTTCATCTTTCCTAGGTTGTGATGCCATGTAGCCCTGAAACAAATGGGGTCTTATTCCACCTCCGATTCCTTGACCAGTCACTTGATAACTATCAAAGTCGGGAAAAGACCCTCCCATCAAATAGTTTGGGTCGGGATAGTCAACTATATTGAAATATGGATAATCAGCTAAAGAGTAAGAATCAAAACCTCTTTCTACAGCTAAATCCTTTCCATTCATAAATAAGCTGCCATGTACAGGTACATTTACGGTCTCATCAGACCAATACCGAGTGTGTGAATAACCTAATTGTATACCTCGATATTTGTCTTTTTTGCCTTTCGACATCCCAATACCAAAAGATCTTGTCTTGGTTTGAATTTTGCCTTTATTACTGTTATGAATTCCCGCAGACAACGGGCCAGCTTGCAAACCGAAAGCACCACTTGATGTCATGCTAATACCAAGTGGTCCAGATTTAAGACCAAAACTAAAGTCAACATCTTGATCTAAGGATATTCCTCCCTGGATAGCAGTGCCACCAGGTAGGCCGATAGATCCACCAATTTCACCATATAGTTGATTATAAGGTTTGTATCCAAATCCTGCGCTAACACCTACCAAGCCTGTCTCTATCCATGCGTCCACACCCATTCCTACTCCAAACCCACGATAAGTATCATTCGCTACAGATAAATTAAATCCCACACCAGCCGAAGGCTTGCCGCCAAGCCCAATACTAACCCCAATACTCCAAGTTTCTCTAACTCCTCCTTGCCAATAATCTCTTCTCACTACAGCTGCATTTTCCCAGTCATCTGCATAACCGCTAACATGCCGATTTATGGCTCCTGGATTCAAAGACCACCCTAATCCCACCCACGAGGCATCTGAATTAGGTTGAATACCAGCATGATAAGAAAGTGAAAGCGGATAACCCCCTTCAGGTCCAGGTACTTCAAGTAATGGGATATTGTAATTAAAGTCACCTGTTTCAAGATTCACCATATCAGTCGTGTCAATCGGCTCAAAACTGTTTGCCTCAGGTGAGGTTGGTCCTGATGTTAATGCATAAACTCTTAGTGGGGCTAACGTGTTGGTTAAAAAAAGTAATAGAAAAGTAGCAGCAATTGCCTTTCGGGTGAAAGTACTTTTCAACATAGTATAATGGTTTAGATATATAAACTTATTTTTCTACTTAGAATAATCCAGTTGTGTCACATTATCCAACTGCTCTCTTTGAAAAACAAATTTTAAATTACCTAAACCAAGTCCACATTCACTGAGATTCACTTCAACCTGGTGAGGGTCTTTGATCTTCGTTTTGTCAAAAACTAACAGGATCCTATTCTTTTGGCTTATTCCATAGGTTTGCTCGAACAGATAATCTGTAAGTTGTAAAGTGTCTTTTTGTGGTGTGGTAAGGTTAACAAACTGGTGCAATCCAAAAGACAATACCTGAACCATATCGCCATAGCGGCTAAAACTTCCCAATTGTCGGATGGCCTCTTTTCCATTTTTCGACAAATACATTTGAAAATAATAATAGTTAGAATATTTCTTTTGAATACTATCAACAAAGAATTGGTTCGTTCTGTTTTGTTCGTTCAACTCTCTTTCAACTAAAAGTTCTGCAGGTTGATATTGAATGCTGACGTCAAAACCGCCCAACTCTTTCTTCTGAATAAGGCCGTGTTTCTCATCACTTATATATCTTACCAGTTCCTGCTTGCCCATTATTTTTTTCTGGTCAGAACAGGATGAGATAGTGAAGGATATCAGTGATGTTATTAAGAAAGACCTGCTTCTCATCTTTTAACTATTTCACGGGTACTGCGTATTCTTTGTTAAGTGCTTCTACTACTTCATCCGTGATGTCCATATCATCATCCGCGTAGGCTATATTGCCATTAGCTGCAATCAGGATCAGTTTATAGCCATGTTTTTTTCCGTAGCGCAACAGGTAAGCGTTTACCGTGGAAAGTACATTTTGGTTAATCCGCTGCTCCTCCTGGGCTGCATTTTGCTTTAAGGCATTTTGATAATCATAAAGCTGCTTTTGCTTTGTGCCAATGATCTCGCGGCTCATTTTCTTTTCATTTTCAGAGCCAGATGCAGCTGTCTTCTCATAGGTTTGAATGGCCACTTGCACTTCCTGGGTTAAACTGTCAATATTAGCTTGCCATGTAGCTTGTTTAGCCTCAAAAGCTTTACGAGCTTCAGCCATTGCTTTATATCCCGTCAATAGACGGGAAGAATCCACGTAAGCCACTTTAGTGTGGGAAAAAAATAAAGTATAAACAATTAAGAAAACAACAAGCAGTGTAAGTACCGACAGTAGCAGGTTGGTTCGGCTGATCCTCATGTATAAGTTCGTTTTGGCGTCTAAAGATTGATTATAACATAAACTTAAAAGGAGAAAATATTAAAACCAAAACAAACTCATCAATAATTTATCCACACCAATCCACATAATAAGAGTAAGTGGTTGTACTAACACTAAAACTGCTGTCCCAATTTAAATAAAGGCAAATACATGGCAATTAGTACTATACCAACGATTAAACCCAAAAGAACAATAATCAGCGGCTCAACAAATTTGCTAAGTATTGATACTTGGTGCTCTACCTCATTTGAGTTTTGGTCTGATATTTTTTTAAAGAAGCTTTCCAGTTCATTTACTTCCTCACCGACCCTAATCATTGTCAGATTTTTTTTTGGGAAAATAGGATGACTGTCTAATGCCTTATGCAAGCTCAGACCTTTCTCTATTTCTTTCTCTGCAGCCTTTAACGCCTTCTCAAAAGGATAAAAGGTTATGATTTGACGTGTTAGACTGATTGCCTGTAACATAGGTATATCTGCTGCCATGAGCATTGACATAGTGGAAGAAAAACGACTTAAATAGATCTTTTGAATCAATTTGCCCCATATCGGAATTTTCAAAGCTATTTTAGATGAAAAAGATCGGAACCATAGGCTATTCTTTTGCCAAACACATATTGCTACCAAGCATAAAAGGAAAAGAAAAAATGAAAGACCATACGTCCCAATAAAGCCAGCCAAGGCAATGACCAACTTGGTTATCCCGGGAAGCTCGTCACCCGACCTTTTATAAATGTCGGAAAACATGGGCACTACATACGAAAGCATAAACGTGATTGCCCCAGCAGCAATCGTCAGAACCAGGGCAGGGTATGTAAGCGCACCTATAATCTGTCGTCTTTGTTTTACTTTTTTTTCAAAGAAAATTCCTAATTCTTTTAGAACCTTAGTCAAAGCTCCCGTTTCTTCTCCTATTTTAATAGACTGATATTCATAAGCACTGAAATCCTTAATTTTCTCTAAGGCAGAAGAAAATGTTGAACCACCGATGATGTTTCCAAGGACTTGCTCGAGTATTAAACGTTGTTTCTTTTTATATTCTGCAGAAACCAACTCCAGGCTGGTACGAAGGTCGATACCGGCTTCAAGTAAACTTCCAATTTCAGCATAAAAGTTTTCTTTAAACTTATCTGATAAGGTTTTGGATATCGAGATATCCTTTTCGAGAAAACTAAAAAAACTGCTTTCACGATTATGCTTTTCAGGTTGCCTGCGATGAGAATTTAATTTCCTTATATCAATAACCTCGCTCATAGATTTCTGACTCTATTAATTCCTGTGCGGAATACATTTTTTTTAAGGGTAATTCGACAATTGTATTATCTAATCTAATATGTAGAAAAACTTCCGAAACCAAGTTTCGACCCTTTATCGGAACAGAATTTACCTTTTTCGATCTTAAGTCAAAAACCTCTGACATCTCTCCATTATATCTTTCAGTCTTATCACCAAAATGGTAAATAATCCGGGAATCTTTCCCAATCAAAACAATCGAGTTTTCCAAAGTGTCTTTGGCCATTAAAGCATCATTAAAATCGCTTGAAATCACCTTACAGAACATATGGTAACGGCTCTTTTCCGCTGACTGCTTATAATAATTTTCAGCAGTTTTGTTAATCAGCCCATAGCCATAATATCCAATACCTATTATAATACTCGCAAGAATTAATGCGATAATTAATTCAAGGATAGTAAAAGCGCTGACCTTCTTTTTCATTTTTTGTTGCTGACCAAAATAATATAATTTTGGTGCATAATCCTTTTACCACTTTCGTTAAACACTTTCACATAGACTTCATAAGCGTATGAATTATGTTTAGTAATAAAATTGGATTCAACCGTAAAATTTTGATACGTATACTCACCAGCAATAGCTAATTCCTTGTTCTGTAATTTGTTAACATGCCTTGATATAATGGTTTTAGCCTGAATTTCCTGCAACGACGACTCTGTGTGCTTTATCTGGCTTAAAAAAGACAAGGATAATCCCAGTACCAAAACAATGATAATAAGGGCTACTATGGTTTCAATAATTGTTGCAGAATTTATTCTAACCATTGTACTATTTGCCGTAGTTCTTTTAAATTAAATAAGTATGAACCTAAAAAATGTTCGGATAAATTATTACGGTTCACCTCAACGTCTACAAGATGGTTTTCATAAGTGGCAGTTTTGGTTTTATGAATAAAATAATCCGTTAAAACGGTGCCATTTATATCGGCGTTTAGATTTAAATAGCCATTTACATAGACAACCCCCTGAATTTCTGTTTTGTTAGCTATTTCAACATAAGATTTAATCTGGTCATCTTTCTGGCAAAGAGATAACACAAAACCTGATATTCTACAGTTCTCGCCTATAAGAATGGAATTTTGATTTTCAGATTTAGTTTTTTTCAGTAATACTAAAGAGCTGGGGTAAGAAAATTGACAATTATCGCCGACCACTAAATGATTTGTTGCAAATGCCTGAATATTGCCCCGAAAACCCGGTCTAAATATTATCGTAGGTGCAACTAAAATAATACTCTTTAATTCACTTGTAGACTCCACCTCTATCAAACTATCGGATTGGATAATAATATGACCTTGCAGTTTGTTCTCTACAATTCGTATAGGCCCACTCTTTCCAAAGTGGAATGCCGGATCAATGAACTTAACATTCAGTATATCAGGGAGGCCTTTCCCATCTGGCTTTAGTTTTGAAGTGTCTGTGAGGTCATTCAAATACTCTATAGCTGCATTATTAATAGACGGTAAAAACGCATCGCTTTTTCTGATAGCGCCGTTCACTAGTGTAGTATATTCGAATCCTCTCTGATTAATATAGCCGGCCTTAACCCCGGCAAGCGACGTATATAAATCACCATTGAGCTTAGTACTTCCAACTAATGAAAGCGACCTTTGATGGTCAGCAAGATAAATACAACCCCGCATGTATTCAGGTAATGCCAATCCGTATAAAAACGCCCTATGCTTGGAATAACGACCATTAACTACGCTTACACAGCCTGATTGAAAAATTCCCCATAGGCTTTTTCTTATATGAATGGAGTCTTCATTAAAAAGAAACATTTTTTCCTCTTGTTGAGATCGAAATACCTGGGTATCAGACAGAATTAGGTTCGTTGCAGATTCAATATTTTTCTGTTGCCTGTAATCAATAAAGCTTATTGTCTCAATTTGGCGATTACTATAATTAATTAAGATCAGTGTAAAACAAAGAATAAAAATTATCGTAGAGATAATTATCGAAATAGCAAGGGAGCTTCCTTCAATCTTTCTTAGGATGGTTCGCACTTTGAAGTGTATCTTTTTTTGAATTGTTAGTTTGTGTGTCTATTTTCCGGCCGTCCTTATAAAATATAGCCTTACTATTTCCATTACCATCAATTTCTACTAATCTACCCTCTACTACATTGTTTCGGTATGTGCCTTCCCTTATAACCTTTCCTGTTGTATCATATTCAGCGAAGTTTCCTTTTTTATCACCTTTAATCCACCATACATGTGCTTTTAATTTACCGTTCGGATACCATTGCTTCCACAAGCCATCTTTTAGGCCGTAATAATAATACCCTTCTTCTAGTAGATTATTACTAGGATACATTTTTTTGAAACTTCCATGAAGCAGTCTGGTACCTACTCCTCCTTGGGTACTTAATATGGTATCTTGCTGAAACCATGCGTAATCTTTACTTAACTCCAATTTAAATTTGGAAGGAGGTTTTGTTGTATAAAATTGATAGGATGTATCGTTATCCTGAAGAATAACTCTCCCTTCCGCCTCCATTTTCGGCAACTTTTGGGAAGACCCGTGCAATGCGCCAAATAGCAATAAAAGTGTTATCCTGTTCCTCATCAAGAATCTGTTTTAATAATCAAATGGTAAGCTAATTAAATTATTTCATGATCATATTCTTTGACCTTTGTTTCTTCAAGCTACTTGACTAAATTTCTAAACTTTAGAACTTTGAAGATATTCGTTGGCAAAAAGGTTCAATAAAATATACCTCCAATCATAATGATAGAATTTCAGAGGTTACCGTAGTCGAACCTCATTTATCACTGTTTTAATAACAAAGCCTTCTATTTTAATTCATAGCAGTTTATCCTCTTATAATTTTCCTAATGCATGAAGAAAATGAAAGATGTCTCTGAAATTACACCATCATCTTTTTACACCTTATCTTATCTCCACTCAATTATCATTAATTGTGAATCTCTCAAGATTTATTGCCATGTATACCTATGGAGCCAAAGTCGTGAAAGGCTTTTTTGGAAAAGTGACCTGCAGTACTAGGCGTAAAATCAAACTATCCAATAAATAATTAATCTTTGTTTTTGCTTGTGTAAATTAGTTTTGGTACAGCTCCGGTTTTTGCGGCTTTTTAATTATAGTATAAATATTCCTACCCTTATTCTAGTTCATTTTGTAACTTAATTAATCCGAATTGACTTAGCCTAAGGAAAGATAAAACTGTCTGGCAGGCCATAATTCCCAATCTTAGAAGGATTCATATCATCTTGTTCTATGAAACAACAGACATATCAAAAATATATAGCGTTCTCTGTCAACAAGTTTTATACTGATAATTAAATCAAACAACGAAAAGTCTAACTCATTATTCCTCATTATAAACCCAAAATCTTATTCAGTAGATTTTAAGTATGTTTTCCAAATTCTTTTGCAACCTTAAAACGGTATTGACCGCTTGAATGCAGAAGGTTTTAAGATGCTCACGTAGAAGAAAAGGTGTAATAGATACCGAAAAAGATTCGGAACTATCACAAAGCACCTTGAAAACACAAAAACCAGAGGACTTAATTCGCTTCGAAAGAATAGCTAAGGTTAGACTCTTGCCCCATAGTTTAGCCACTGCTCTTTGGATGGGCCCACTTAATAGTAGAAGGAAAGTCCAAAAAAACCGACCTTAAAAGTTTTTAATTATTTGGCCCCGACCAACTGGCGCATTTCATCAACAATTCGCTTATCTTTTTCTCTTTGGTCTCCGAGGAATCCACCATATCAAGTAACACCTGCATACTAAACAATCATTCGTTTATAAGACGTGCAAACCAGTTTGAATTTGATATCCCTTTTTTTAGTAGTATCCAGTTTATAGATTAGCCTGTTCCCTCAAAAACATTCAGTGATTGCACCACAACACTAAAGTTGTGTCCAAGAATTTGAGAGTGCTATTTCAATTTTATAGAAAAGCAATATCCTCAAATAGAGAAATGATAAAGACTATGTATAAAACAATTAAATTTCTTATACGCTATCGTTAATACAACATGAATTCATAACGTCACGTCAAAAAAATCACCCGTTCTCAGATTTTTTTCTTTTATTTCATAAACTTCATAAAAAGTGTTTTCTTTTCTGCAACGCCTTCACACTCGCACTGGCAGTTATCGCTTATAATATAAAAGTTCCCCTCTGCATCCATCGTTATTCCTTCAATGTTGGTATCAAAGTCGTGATATTTATCACGAACCGGTAAGGTGAGTGACAAGTAAAGTTCAGGATGAAGCGTGTCGGCTTTTAAAAAGTTTAAATCGTGATCAAGGTCCAGATAACGTATTTCATATTGATTGGTTTTCCTGTCCTCTGGATAATCCATAGACCAGAGTAAATACAAGCGGCCATTCCGATAATACAGATCGCAATACCTGGTACCCTGTTCCAGGGGGATATATTTTTTTTTGGCTATCGAGATCTCTCCGCTCTTCAAGATGCCTTTATACAATACAGAAACCTGAGCTCTTGCTTTTTTTTCAAGAAGCAGCAAGAAAATGCTATCATTAACAACGGCTATGCCTTCAAATCCGCGGGTTCCGTTAATGCCTTCATGATTAACCAATCTGATGGGCAAGCGAGCCGTCAACTGAAAGGCTGCGTTGTACTGATAAATAGTGCTTCTTGCATCATCTGAAAAATAAAAAAAATCATTGTAATACGATACCCCTTCCGTTTGTCTTTTATGATCCAAGGATATCAATTCACCTGAGACGCTATTTCCTGAAAGTTTTCCTCTGAATAATTGTCCGCATTTTTCAAGAGGCATAAAGACGCTATCATTTCTTAAAGCCATGCCGGAAATCTGCACGGCCCCATCCAGTCCTTTAGGCAATTGGATAATAAGAGTATTGACTTGGCCCAAAAGGGGCTTTACAAAGAACATCAACAAAAAAAAGAAGCTAACTCGCATAGCTTAATGTAGCATTTATTTTATTATTATGAACTCGCACAACCGGCTTATTTCTCCGTCTTACAAATTCAGTCTTTTCAAATTCGATGCATACGGGAATTTTCCCGTGCCGGGAGAAGAGATTTCACGTTGCCTAACAGAGAAGTAATTAAAACATTTGTTCCGAAAACAAAGAAAATGGAACAATACATCGGCTTTGTTATAGTACTCTTTCTTTTAAGTATGATCTGCGAGCGTTTAGCAGATTTCTTTAAACACTATTTAAGCGAAGTCAATACCGGATTGGCCCGGAAAATTAAAAGACTGCTCCGGATCGGTAACCTGGTCTCACGTTTTCCCGACGCCTCTCTCCAGGAAGACAAACGATACTACCGTATCCTGAAGATTAATATATTTTGCGGCTTTGCAATTGCTTATGCTCTGCATGCCGATCTCTTTAGCATTATTGCCAATAAAGAAGAACCCTTCAACGCTATCGGTTGGAAAACATTTAAATGGTTTTGGACAGACATTCGGGGTACGATCGCATTTATTATTGGTTGCTTTGCCACAGGATTTTTCATCAGTTTTGGTTCTAAATTCTGGCATGACCTTCTTGATATATTACTGCAAATAAAAAATTATCGTCGCCTATTGGCCGATCCCGATACGTACAGGTTTGATAAGATTTCCTCTTTTGACCAGTATATATCTCTGTATCCTTCATACATCGCTAATCCCGCACATCAACAGTTCAGGTCATCTTATATAGGAAATACTTCAGTCTCCTCCATTGCGCTTCGATCCGACAGACAAGGCTACTATTTCGAGATTGTGCTTAGAGCACCCGATGCCTCTATACCCGATTTCTATGACTATGCTCTGCCAAATGGGATTGTCAAACGCTTTCGCGTAAATAAGATTATTGACACTGAGAAAATTAAACCTCATGCGCTTTCTCTTTCAGATTCCATTTATAATACGAGCAGGGTAAACAATATCGGCACGATTGGGTGCCTTGTCAGAAAGGTGAATGACAATGGCATCTATGTGTTAACCTGCTACCATAATGTCGTCGAACCGGGATCCAATTTTGTCTTTTCCATTCAATCTCCCAACAAGGTTGAATTGGCGGATAAGAAGCAGCAACTCACAGGTAAAATGATTTACGGGCTGAGGGATTATGAGGTGGATGCCGCCTTGATTCAACTTGATGTTTCTGCCAGAAAAAAACTTCGCAATGTCATCCCTCAAATAGGATTACTTACTGGTGTTCGTGATATATCAACCATTAAAGTTGAAGATAAAGTCAGGGTCTTTATGAATGGCCGTAAATCCGGAACCACTGAAGGTATGATTACGGGCATTTCAGATGCTAAAATAGAATACGAAGATGGTGACCATGTCCTTTTTAATCTTCTGATGCTTGAACATAACGGGAGATCCATCTCTAAACCAGGTGATTCAGGTGCCTGCATCATAGATGAAAACAACGCACTTGTTGGTATCCTGGTAGCCGGAAGGAATGCCGTATCCTATGCCATACCTGCCTCAATTGTATTCAGTAAACTATCTGTCGAATTAGTAACAAACTAAAAAATTATAAAAATGAAATCAAAACTATCCCTACTACAGATCCTACTTCTGATTTCGATGATCACCTATGCCCAGAAGGTGACCATTACCGAGTTTAAAAATCAGACTATAGCAGTCTTTGACAAACAGGAAGGGAAAGCGGAAAAAATCAGTAAGGATTTTTTAAAACAAAATGATCTGGTGATTTATGTAAACAAAACCCTGAAGGCCACTTTGCAAAGAAAGACGGTAACCGGAAAATTTGCAAATATGCCGGTAAATAATGATAACGAAGAAAAAGCGCCTGTGCTTTCCTGTTGTAATAAATATAATATTGAAAAAGATGAGAATTATAACAAAGAAGCGATCGAACTACAGTTGGTAGCAGAAAAGAAAACTGCAACTATTACAATTACCACTGAGGGTGGTTCTTCCCCGAGTACCAAAGCCGAAACGGACCCTCTTGTAAAATGTAAGATTGAAAAATTAAGCAAGATCTTTTATCATTTTATTCCTGATAGCTTAATCGCAAAGTTGGATGATAAATGCACGCAAATTCTTTGCGATACCTGTCCTGAGAATTCAAATACGGTGATCTATGATTTTGCAACGAATACTACCACTTTTGTAAGCAACAGTTCTGGAAATGGCAATCCTCCTATTGTAAGGGTAGGTGACCCGCTTGTCTTTCGTATACGACATGTGAATCCTTACCTATACAATGTGACGATCTCAGACGAACCATTTAACCACAATCAGGAGACCAATGCGCTGCTGGATCTGCTGACAGCAGAAACAGCCTTAACTAAGATAAAAGATAACACAAGTGCACAAGCAGAAAACAAAGATTGCAAACTGGAACTCATTGATTCGGTATCGAAAGCTTTGATCGATCTTCAAAACCAACTGGATGATCTTAATAAATCAATGAACCCATACCTGGATGCTCATTGCCTGCGTACGATCAGCAGGCAGATACGCAACGCTATTGATCGAAACATACATGGGTACTTCGGTGCAA
>Ga0164290_1001318_pt1 | contig 40336 bp, 27 predicted proteins | sample Micstemetagenome_FD_108782 | JGI IMG/M metagenome (GOLD analysis project Ga0164290, IMG submission 108782) | Contaminated culture microbial community from soil near Moab, Utah, USA - Microcoleus steenstrupii SON62 (Illumina Assembly) | ecosystem: Environmental > Terrestrial > Soil > Soil crust...
CAGCCGGTAAACGTTACACAGGAGTACCGCGACAGTATCACCAAATTTCCCTACCTGCGTCGCGTGGTCGATTCGCAGTTTGTGATCGGCTCCACCTACCAGTATAATTTCAATCAGGTCGGCGATGGGCTGACACGCACCAATGCATTTTACTTCAGCGGGCTCGTAGACCTGTCGGGCAATATCGCCGGGCTGCTGACCGGCACCGGAAACAACGGTGGCGCCGGCAAACGGCTCTTCAATGCCCGTTTCGACCAATACATTAAATTGGAAACCGATGCCCGGTGGTATCGCAGGATCGGACTGAAATCGAGCTGGGTCAACCGGCTGGTGCTCGGTTATGGCATCCCCTATGGCAACTCGGAGCAGATGCCCTACATCAAACAGTTCTGGGTGGGTGGCAACAACTCACTACGGGGTTTCCGCAGCCGTTCGGTAGGACCCGGCACGTTCCGCCAGGTCAGCACAACCTTTTTGGCCGACCAAACAGGCGATATCAAGCTCGAAGCAAACACCGAGTTTCGCCCGCATATTTCCGGCCCGCTTTACGGTGCGCTTTTCGTGGATGCCGGCAATATCTGGCTGGCGAATGAAGATCCGACGCGGCCGGGCTCCGGTTTCAGCGGGAAGTTCCTCAGCCAGCTGGCGGTGGATGCCGGGGTTGGCATCCGGCTGGATGTCACCATCTTCGTGATCCGGCTCGATGCCGGCTTCCCTCTGCGAAAGCCCTGGGAACAAAATCCCTGGGTGATGAACCAGATCCGCATCCTCGAGCGCGAATGGCGCCGGCAGAACGTAGTGTATAATCTCGCCATCGGCTATCCTTTCTGATGAGCTGTGGCCGCAGGTTTTAAGGATTTTAACCTAAAGCCCGTTAAATTCATCCTGTAGGGGGAGAAAAAAGCGATGCCGCCGGTAAAAACGAATTTGGCCACACTGTAGTTTTACGGTTCAACCCCTTACCATGAACCTGCTACCTGCTGCCCAACAAACTGTTTTTTTCCTGGACGGCAATCCTATTGGTTATGAAATTCAGCGCTCGGGCGAAGTTTTCCGGCTCATACCCCACCGCATCTCAGACCCGGCCCGGGCCGCCCCGGAAATCACGGCCGCGCATTCTCGCGGACAATGGTTGTTGGAACCGGTCCTCGACCGCGACCTGGCCGACCAGGTGATCGAGGATCTCGAACGGTGTCTTGCACGCAGGCCTTTTTGACGCGCCCCTACGGCAAGAGGCCGCACATCGGTGCAGCCTCTCCCACAAAATAGGTTCATGCGCCTTACAGCTGCATCTCGGGCACATCACCCTCCACGATCAGCCTGCCGGCCGTCTTTGCTTTGATTTCTTCTACCGATACGCCCGGCGCGCGTTCCAGCAAACGGAAGCCCTGGTCCGTCACATCAAGCACGGCCAGCTCGGTAACTATTTTCTTTACACAGCCTACACCCGTGAGCGGCAGCGTACACTGCGGTAACAGTTTCGATTCGCCTTTGGGATTCGTGTGCATCATGGCCACGATGATGTTACGTGCCGAGGCCACCAGGTCCATGGCGCCGCCCATGCCTTTGACCATTTTACCGGGAATTTTCCAGTTGGCGATATCACCGGTGTCGCTCACTTCCATGGCGCCCAGCACCGTAAGATCGACCTTGCCCGCGCGGATCATGCCGAAGCTTTCCGCGCTGTCGAAAAAGACGCCGCCGGGCAGTACGGTCACCGTTTCCTTGCCGGCGTTGATGAGGTCTGCGTCAATTGCCTCTTCTTCCGGGTAAGGACCCATGCCCAGCATGCCGTTCTCACTTTGCAGCATGATGAACATGCCTTCCGGGATATAATTCGCCACCAGTGTCGGGATACCGATGCCGAGATTGACATACATGCCATCGCGCAGTTCCTGGGCGATGCGTCGGGCAATGCCGTATTTATCTAAAGCCACTTGAAAGAGTTTTGGGGTTGTGAAGGGTTGTGAGAGGTTTTGTGAGGTTAGGAAAGGTTGTAAGCGTGGAGCAGCATGGCGCTCCGGAACCTTTCACGATCAACGCTTATTGCTGACTCAGCTGTACCGTACGCCGTTCGATGCGCTTCTCATAGTTACTGCCCTCGAAAATGCGGTGCACATAGATTCCGGGAACATGAATCGAATCAGGGTCCAGCTGGCCCGGCTCTACGAGCTCTTCCACCTCGGCAATCGTGATGCGTCCGGCCTTGGCCATCGAAGTCGAGAAATTCCGGGTTGTTTTACGAAAAACCAGGTTGCCGAATCGGTCGCCTTTCCAGGCTTTAACGATGGCGAAATCGGCATGCAGCGCTTTTTCCATCAGGTATTGCTTGCCATCAAATTCCCGAACTTCCTTTCCTTCGGCTATTTCGGTTCCGAAACCGGCAGGGGTGAAAAAGGCCGGGATACCCATACCGGCCATCTGGATGCGGGTGGCCAGTGTGCCCTGCGGAATCAGGTCCACTTCGAGTTCACCGCTCAGCAGCTGGCGCTCGAACTCGGCGTTCTCACCCACATAGGAGCTCATCATCTTCCGGATCTGGCGGGTTTGCAGCAGCAGGCCAAGACCGAAATCGTCTACCCCGGCATTATTGGAGATACAGGTAAGTTCCCGTACGTTCATTGCCTGCAGCGCGGCAATACTGTTTTCGGGGATGCCACAGAGACCGAAGCCTCCGAGCATGATCGTGGCTCCGTCGGTAATTCCGGCAAGAGCCGCCTCTGCATGTTCGTAAACCTTATTCATACGCAAGTTAATTGCGCCAAAAATAAGCAACGGTGCGCGCGGGCGGCACAGAACTTTGGAAATTCGGAGACAATCAGCGGGCGCCGCCTTTTCCGGGCCGCAACACATCGGCGGAGGCGGGAAGGGAGGTATCGCCATTGGGACGTTTCTGGAGGGAATCCAGAAGTGCCTGCATTTGCGCCGGCTGGGTCTGGTACCAGCGAAAGCTGCGCCGGAACTGTTCCTGCGAGAGTTCTTCCGCACGAAGCACCGTGTTGTACAACGCGATACTGCTGTCCAACACCGGAAGTGCCGGATTCTGCTCAGCCTGCAGGCTCACCCACTCATCGGCCGTCATCAGCTGGCGCAACACCACGATCATCCGCTCCGGGGGCAACACATCGGCGGGCCGGCGTTCCGGCTCTTTGCAGGAAACCACCAGCAACAACAGAACAAATACGGAAAAACGGTTCATTTGAGGTCGCGGTAAAGGGAAACATTGGTGACGTCCAGCCGGGTCAGCAGTTCGCGGGCCCTTGATTTCTGCTCCGGCTTCGCCTTCGAAAACAGTTTGAACAGCTCGTTGCTCCGGCCCTGGAAAAAGACCTGCAGAAACATGCTGTTGGGCTGATCGCGGTTGATTACATCGAGATGATTAAGTGCGGCCAGCATACCGGCACGGGCATTATCTTCATTCTCGTTCATCTGGTCGAAGCCGTTGCGGTAGTAGGCGTAAATAGCCTCATGAAACAACACAAAACGGTTATCGGTCAGGTTTTCCACGAGGCGAAAGCGGTTACGGATGCCGTCGAAGGCTTTCCAGCCCGATATATCCCGGCTTTCGGGAGCCTGGTTGACGATGTTCTGCATCTTCAGAAAGAAAGGATCGCCTCCGCGCAGGCTGTAAGAGGCATAATCAAGCCCCAGGATGAGGTTGACGTAGTAAGCCAGCGTGGCGGTGATATTGGCGGCCAGTGGATCACTGCCCTGCACCCGGTTCTCATTGAACTCCACCGGCTGGAACTCGATATAGCGGAACACGAAATCATTGTCCTGGTGGTTGAGGAGCGGCGACTCGTAGGTAGTGCCGTAGACGGGCCGGGCGGCCTGCACCTGGAGATTGGCCTTATACACATTATTGCCCAGGTCCTGGGTAATGGTGATCAGGAAATTGCACTTGATCCGCTCAGGTGCCTGCCATTTGTCCTGGGTCCATTTCCGGGTATTCAGGAAGTTGGTCAGGGCATTCTGCAGGGTAGTAAAGATGCGTTTGTCGACCTGCGTGCTCACCTGGCTGGCAACCACTGTCAGACGGGCCTGTAGCTCCTGTGCTTCACAGAGGCTGCTCCACATCAGCAGGATCATTAAAAAAAGTCGTTTCATCGGATCAGTTCAGTTATCGCGTCCACAATGGCACCGGCAAGCTCCGTTTTCGCCTGCAAAGGCAGGCTTCGGGTACTGCCGTCCCGGTAAAAGAGGGTTACTTTGTTGGTATCGGTTGCAAAGCCGGCCCCGGCGTCGTTGAGTGAGTTGAGCACCAGCAGGTCGGCATTCTTTCTTTCCAGCTTGCGCCGGGCATTCTCTTCTTCATTCTCGGTTTCGAGGGCGAAGCCCACCAGCAGCTGCCCGGGTTGCTTGCGCGCGCCGAGGGCCGCCAGAATATCATCGGTCTTCCGGAGAGTAATGGTCAGTTCTCCCTCCGTTTTCTTGATCTTTTGTGCGCTTACGGCAGCCGGTGTATAATCGGCCACTGCAGCCGCCATTATCGCTATATCATAATCCGTCCGGCTCAGGCAGGCCTCATACATCTGCCTGGCAGAACGGGCCTGGATACGGGTCACCCCCGTGGGCGTGTCGAGCGCCACCGGCCCCGACACCAGATCGACCACCGCTCCTCTGCGCGCCAGTTCCCCCGCAAGGGCGTAGCCCATCTTGCCCGATGAATGGTTCCCGATAAAACGCACAGGGTCCAGTGCTTCGTATGTAGGGCCGGCCGTAAGGAGCACTTTTTTACCGCCCAGCTGACCGGCGGTTTGGAAAAAGCGCTGCAGCCATCCGCGCATCGTTTCCGGTTCGGCCATCCGCCCGGGGCCAACGAGCCCGCTTGCCAATTCGCCGTATTCTACCGGCAGCACCTGAACACTCCAGGAACCCAGGCGCTCCAGATTGGCCCGCGTGGAGCCATGATGCCACATATCTTCATCCATGGCCGGAGCAACCACTACCGGGCAGGTAGCCGAAAGCCAGGTAGCCAGCAACAGGTTGTCGCACAGGCCCGAAGCCATCTTAGCAAGGGTATTGCAACTGAGGGGGGCAATCAGAAAAATATCGGCCCAACGCCCCAGGGCCACATGATTGGCCCAGGCACCCTCATCGAAGAGCTTGCTCAGCACGGCGCCCCGCGACAGGGTCGACAGGGTGAGTTCCGACACGAAATCTTTTGCCGCCTCGGTCATCAGCACCCGCACTTCCGCACCCTCCTTCACCAGCAGGCGCACGAGGAGGGGAATTTTATAGGCTGCAATGGAGCCCGTTACACCGATCAGTATTTTCTTGCCGGAAAGAGACATGCGCTAAAGGTAGAGAAGAGGGAGAAATAGGCAATAGACAATGTTGGCAGTATCTTCCCTCACCCCTAACCCTCTCTCAAAGGGCGAGAGGAACGTACTCCGCTATCCGGACTTTGCGCCCCTCTCCCCCTGGTAGAGGGGCCAGGGGTGAGGGAAATCATCTTTGCCAAAGCAAAAGCCATATCTGCTCGATATGGCTTTCAATATGCGAAGAAAAGCAAACCTTAGGCAAACAGGTCGTCTTCGTTCTTACGGTGATAGACCTTGTCTTCCATGAACTCCTGGGTAGCCAGAATAGCCGGGTTGGGCATCTTCTCGTAGGCGCGGGAGATTTCGATCTGCTCCTTATTCTCATGCACTTCTTCCAGGCTGTCGGTATGGCTGGCGAATTCTTCCAGCTTGCTGTGCAGCTCTTCCTTCAGGGAGATGTTGATCTGATTCGCCCGCTTGGCGATGATGGCGATCGACTCGTACACGTTTCCGGTCCGGGATTTCAGCTCATTGAGGTCTTTAGCCTCGATGTTGTTGGACAGGTTGGCGTTATGCTGGCGTCTTAGACGACTCATGGGCGATAGATTTTAACTGGTTTTGAGACAAAGATAAGTATTGTTGCACCTGCTTGGCAAAGGAGCTCTGCGGAAAGCGCTCCATGAAGTCTACGCAGGCATCGATCACCTGCCCGTAGCGTTCCTCGCGCTTCTCTTCGACAGAGAGCTGCGCAAAAAGGTAATAAGCCTTGATGCTCATGAACTTATAATTATCCGACTGGTCTGAATCCGGGTAATTGTTCATCAGGGCTTCATAGGCTACGGCCGAAGCGCGGTATTGGCCGAGGTCATAATAAAGCTTGGCGGCGCGGGCGTCTTTGATTTCCAGCTTTTTACGGCAGGCATCCACGATAGCACCGGCTTCCTTCAGGCGTGTAGAGCCGGGATGGGTATTGATAAAGGTCTGCATCAGCCCCATAGCCTTGATGGTGTTGGTCTGATCCAGCTCAGCCTTGGGCGACTGCCGGTAAAAGGTGTAGGCACGCATGTAGTTCATTTCCTCGGCGCGCGAGCTGTTGGGGTACACCTCCGTGTAGGTCTTGAACAGGTTTTCCGCATTCAGCCAGTCGCGCTGGTAATAGGCAGTGTAGGCATACTTGTAGTAAATGTCCTCAAACTCGGGACGACCCTTGTAAAAGGGCATGATCTCCTCATAGATCGCTTGTGCCCAGTTATACTTCTTGCGGGCGTAAAAACCTTCAGCCTTACCCAGTTTATAGGCAGGGTCCTTACTTTTCATGACCCGGGAAACGGGATCGCAGCCGGCCATAAATACTGCCAGAAACAAAACGACAAATAAACGCATAGAGGAGTGCAAAGGTAACGAGTATTGGCAAATATTGGGGTTTCGGCAGAAAGCGGAAAGACGATTGCCGTTAAGTTTAAGCCAAAAGCCCGCCTGTTGCCGATTGGCAAAGAAAAACCCGGCAGGATGACCGGCCGGGTTTCTATCGGAATTCTTGCTTTTTGAAGGGGAGCTTAGCGACGGTTGCGCAGGCTTGGGTGGGGAGCCGGCACGTTGGCAGGACCTTGCTCGGTATCGGAGGCAACCCGCAGATCTACGGTACTGCAATCGCCGCCTTCCTGGCCATACTGGAAGATGAAGCGGTCGGCGCTGACGCCCTGCTTTTCCACCATGTAGTTGATCACTGCGTTTACACGATCCCAGCTACGCTGCTGCTCGGCCTTGGTGCTCTGGCAGTAGCCGATAACCACCACGCGGCAGCCCGGGTTGTTCTTGATACGCGCGGCAACAGAGGCCAGCATATTCTGGGCATCCGAAGTGAGCGCCGGGTTGTTTCCGTTGAAGCGGATCGAAGGCAGGGCGCCGATGTTGCGCTCACAGGCCGTTGCGCCGCCGCCACCACCGCCACCAACAACACCACAGCTATCGGGGCAGGGGCACTTACCAACACCATCGGCATCTACCGGCTGGCAGTTGGTCGGGGTGATCAGCTCCTTGTCCCGGGCATCGGGTACGCCGTCGCCATCGGTATCGCGGCTTACACCACGCGAATCAACAGGCGAGCCGGCAGGTGTCTGCTCGAGGTCGAATTGGTCGGTGATACCATCGCCGTCACTATCAGGCAGGGTGGGCTTCGGCAGCTTCATCATGCGGGGATTGCGGATCTCGCTGTACGCATAATCCAGCGGGTTCAGCCACCACAGGGGTTCTGTAGACTTCGAGCCGAGGTTCATGTTGATACCGACGCTGGCGAAGTTATAGGTATCGAAGTTCTGGGTCAATACGGGGCTTCCCGGAACCTGGGCAGCCCACTGCTGTCCGTCAAACAGGTCATCGTTAGTGAAGGTAAAGCGGTTCTCAAGCGCGAGGTTAAAGCGATTGTTCAGCTTGAAGGCAATACCGGCACCTACGGTACCTACCGTGCGGTAAGAGCTGCCGAACAGCTTCGGACGGCGCGGACCGTAGTTGTCGGCGGGCGTCTCATACGTGTTGTCCATCAACTGACGCAGGGCCTTACGGGTATCCTTGCGGGTCTTCCAGGTACCGGAAGCAATGGTCGAGAAGTTATAGGGCTGGCCGTTGGCATCCAGTGCGTTCACGCGCACATCATAGATAGAACCACCCACGCCGGCGAATGCATAGAGCGCAAAGCCGGTACGGGAGCGGTGGAAACGCACGTTATTCAGGGTGATCACACCTTCCAGCATGAGGTCCTGAACATTATTGCGGAAGTTATAATACACCGGAACGATCGTCGGGGTACCCGGCGCACCAGAGTTAGGGCGCTGCGGAGAATAACGGTTACCTACGTTCGTGGTCCAGGCGGGATTATAGGAATAGTTATACGCGGCAAGCCAGTGAAGGCCCCTGGCAACGCCGTAGTTATATTCAAGTCGTGCAGAGAACAGGTAGCCGAAGGCCTTACGGATATGTACACCCGCACCCCAGCTCGGCAAAGCCGGAACGTCACCCGAAACATGGAAATGCCCTCCCTTAATACCAATCTCCCACTGATTTCGCGGCTTCGCGGGGAAATTGTACGAACCATTCATGAACTCTGTATGCTGCGGCATCCTCCGGGAAGGAATAACCGAAGAGTCGCCCGTAGCCGTACGGCCTACCGTCGTGGTTTGAGCAGACCCCTGCGATGCCAGCAGACAGAAAACGCCTGCCAAAAGAGTAAATTTTTTGCTTGCCATACACTGGGTGTTAAAATGAAAAATACCTAGTCCTATTAGTGAACAAAAATAGAACAAGACGTACAAATACCAAACTTTTGTGCTTTTTTAGGTTAAAGTATAAGCCGTTCAGCACCGCCCCTGCTGCAATTCGCGTACCATAGCAAATTATTAATCAACCCCTTTGTACCTTTCCGGCAATTTCCCATGCGGCTACCCGTTCACCTAATTGAAGAAGAGCTCCGGATTTTTGAGGTAAAGTTCAAGGAGGCCGTCAGCAGCCAGGTCTCCATGCTCGACCGGATCATGCGCTACATCGTGAAGCGCAAGGGGAAGCAGCTGCGCCCCATGTTCGTTTTTCTGTCGGCGCGGCTCTGCGGCACCGTGAATGAATCGACCTACCGGGCCGCCTCTCTTGTAGAATTGCTGCATACAGCCACGCTGGTACATGATGATGTGGTGGATGATGCAGCCGAACGTAGAGGCTTTTTCTCAGTTTATGCGCTGTGGAAGAACAAAATATCGGTGCTGGTGGGCGACTATCTGCTCGCAAAAGGGTTGTTGCTCTCGCTCGACAATAACGATTTCCGGATCCTGCAGCTGCTCTCGGAAGCGGTGCGCAAGATGAGCGAAGGAGAATTACTGCAACTGGAGAAGTCGCGTACCCTCAACCTCGACGAATCGGTTTACTTCGATATCATCTCCGGCAAAACCGCCTCCCTGCTCTCCGCTGCCTGTGCAGCAGGCGCCTATTCCGCATCCACCGATGAAAACCTGGCCCAGCGGATGGGGCTTTTCGGGGAAAAGGTCGGCATCGCCTTCCAGATCAAAGATGATCTGTTTGATTATGCCTCGGAAAATGTGGGAAAACCCACCGGTAACGATATCCAGGAAAAAAAGCTTACCTTACCGCTTATCTACACACTGAACAATGCCGACAAGGCAACACGCCGCCGGCTGATTTACATTATTAAAAACGAAAACAGGGATAAACGGAAGGTGCAATACGTGCTCGACGCCGTGCAGCAGCACCAGGGCATCCGCTATACGCAGGAAAAGATGCAGGCCTACAAAAAGGAGGCGCTGGACCTGCTGGCCACCTTCCCCGACTCGCCCGTGCGTGCGGGCTTTGCCGACCTCGTTAATTACGTAACCGACAGGAGGTATTGATGGAACCCAGAACGAGCCCTGTTTCCGCCAAACGCTGGCGCCTGGCCTGGTCTGACCAGGAGAAGGCCCGCGCACTTTTCCAATCCCTGCGCATCCACCCGGCCCTCTGCCAGGTGCTGGTGCAGCGGGGCATTGAAACCTTTGAGCAGGCGAAAGCCTTCTTCCGCCCTACGCTCGAACAACTGCACAGTCCCTGGCTGATGAAAGACATGGACAAAGCAGCCGACCGCCTTCTGCTGGCAATCGGAAGGAAGGAAAAAATACTGGTGTTCGGCGATTACGATGTGGATGGAACGACCAGCGTCGCCAGCATGTATCACTTTCTTTCGCGGTATCACGACCAGCTCGACTTTTACATCCCCCACCGCTATCGCGAAGGCTACGGCATCAGCCGGGCCGCCATCGACTTTGCCCATGAAAAAGGCTTCACCCTGGTCATCGCCCTCGACTGCGGTATCAAATCCATCGAGCTCATCTCCTATGCCCGCAGCCTGGGTATCGACTTCATTGTGTGCGACCATCACCTCCCTGACGAAGTGCTTCCGGATGCGGTCGCCATCCTCAACCCCAAGCAGCCGGGCTGCCCTTACCCCTGCAAGGATCTTTGCGGCTGCGGCGTCGGTTTCAAACTGATTTGCGCCCTGTGCGAACGCCTGGAGCGGCCGCTCACCGAAGCCTATGCCTACCTCGACCTGGTGGCCACCGCCATTGCCGCCGACATCGTGGCCATGAGCGGCGAAAACCGGGTGCTGGCCTTTTGCGGCCTGCAGAAGGCAAACCGCGACCCGAACTTCGGCATCAAAGCCCTGAGCATTCTTTCAAAAGCAGAAACGGAGCTACAGATCAATAACCTGGTCTTCATGATCGCCCCGCGCGTGAATGCGGCCGGCAGGATGGATGATGCCCGCAAGGCCGTACAGTTGTTCCTCGCCGGAAGCCTCGAAGAAGCCATGACCTGGGCCGAACAACTGCACACCGATAACAGCCAGCGCAAGGAGGCAGACACCTCCATCACCGAGGAAGCGCTGGCCCTGATCGAAGGCGATGAAACACTGCTCAACCGGTTAAGTACGGTGCTGTACCAGCCACACTGGCACAAAGGGGTCGTGGGCATCGTAGCCTCCAGGCTGATCGAACACTATTACCGCCCTACCATCGTGCTCACCCAAAGTGGCGATGTGGTGGCCGGTTCTGCCCGCAGCGTAACGGGCTTCAATGTGTACGAGGCCATCCACCAGTGTAAAGACCTGCTCCTCGGCTATGGCGGTCATTTTTATGCCGCCGGGATGACGTTGAAGCCCGACAACGTGGAAGCCTTCTGCCAGCGTTTCGAAGAAGTGGTGCAGCAGTCCATCCACCCCGACCTGCTGGTGCCGGAAATCGTCATCGACATCGAATTGCGCTTCCGCGACATCACGCAGTCTTTCTACAATATCCTTTCCCAGATGGAACCATTTGGCCCGGAGAACCTGCGGCCGACATTCGTGTCACGGGGCGTGGTCAATACGGGCTACAGCCGCGTGGTAAAAGAAAAACACCTGCGTTTCTCGCTCCGTCAGGACGGCGTCACCTTTACCGGCATCGGCTTCGGAATGGCCGACAAAATGCCCCTGCTCGAGCAGAATCTTCCGGTCGACGTCGTGTACAAGATCGACATCAATGAGTGGAACGGTGAGAAAAGCCTGCAACTGCGCGTGGTCGACGTGAAGTGTTCGGAACCGGCCTGATCCGCCTTCTTCCCTCCCGCCCCCTGGTTCCTGAAAAAGCAAAAGAGGCCGCATCTTCCGATGCGGCCTCTTTGCTATCGCAGCAGGCTGTTGCCTAGTTGCTGATCATGATCCGCTGGTGGCCGATCACGTCAGCAATGCCGACCACACGGAGAATATACACACCGGCCGAAAGGTGGCTCGGGAGGTAGATCTGCTCATTGAGGAAGGAAGCCTGTACGTTGACATTGCGGATATAGACCTGCTCGCCCGTGCGGCTGTACAGTACGATGCTGTAGTTACCCGGACGCAGGCCGGGGAACGTAACCCGCACCGACTGTCCGGCAGACACCGGCATGGGGAACACGCGCAGTCCGGCCATCAGACCCGGCAGGGTCACACTCTTCACTGCTCCGTAGCCGATGGCACCGCCGTTGCGGGCGTAGGCGCGGTAGTAGTAGGTAGTGCCCGGGATGAGGTTCGGTGCGGTGGCGCTGAAGCTGCCGCCAGCAAGGTTCGCCGACGGAACACGGGTACCGGTGCCGCCCGTGAAGTTGGGGATGGCGCTGTACTCGATACCATGCTCGATCACGTTTGAGCAGCCGATGCTGTCGATCCGTCCGCGGAGGGTAACCCGGTCGAAGCTGATGGCGGTGGAATCGAGTGTGCTGGCGCCCGGAGGTGTGGCGACCCCTGTGCCCGATCCGGTAACGTTGAAGATACCGGTGGCGCCGCCGCCGCCAACCGGGATGTTGGCGTTAACAGCACCGGCAGCAGTGGGCGTAAACTGCACAAACACCTGCTGGCTAAAGGCTCCGCCAGGCTGTGTCAGCGACAATGAAGGCGTAAACGGACCAGCTGCAGTGGTAGCGAACGTGAAGCCGCTGGCCGGTCCAACCGTTACCGGGGCAGAGGTAAGGTTCACACCGGTAATCGTGAAGGCGAGCGGAGTAGCGGCTGTGCCCACACAAACAGATCCGAAGCTTCCGGGCTGCGTAGCGCTGAGCGACACGATCGGTCCAGCGGCCGTGGTGAACTGCTGCTGTGCGCCGTAGGTGGTTCCGCCCGCATTGGTGGCATAGGCTACATAGTAGTAGGTGGTTGCAGCCGTAAGACCGCTCAAATTGATGCTGAAACCGGAGCCTGCGAGGTTCGTGCCCGCTACGTTGGTACCCGATGTAGCGGGGTTAAAGCCGTTGGTGGTGCTCCAGATGATACCGTAGGCAGTCACGTTCGAGCAGCCATTGTTGGTAATGGTGCCCGGGAGCGTAGCGCTGATATTAGTGATGTTGGCAGCGGCGCCGGTAGTTACTGCAGGAGCCGTATTTACACCTGCACCTGTGGCGGCTACGTTGATGGCAGCAGCACCACCGCCACTTACGGGGATATCTCCGTTAAACGCCTGAACAGTTGTGGGCGTCAGGCGCACGAACACCTGCTGGCTGAAGCTACCACCGGTCTGCGGGATCGTGAGGGTATTGGTATAGGTACCTCCCGAGGTCGTGCTGAAGGTATAACCGGCCAGCGGACCCACGGTAATGTCGCCGGCAGTAAGCGCCGTTCCATTGACGGTAAAGCTGAGCGGAGCGGCCGGCGTATTCACACACACGTTACCGAAGGTGCTGAGCGTCGTTGCCGTCAGTACCGGAGCCGCCAGGGTAGTCACCGATATCTCGTTGGAGTTCGGCGAGGTGCCCGATGCATTTGTGGCGCGCACCACATAGTAGTACGTGGTGTTGGGCTGCAGACCCGTTACGTTGAAGGAAGTGACATTGCCCACGTTCAGGTTCTGATAGCCGCTGACGAACACCGGTGTCGGCGTGCCGGAGGCGGCGCGGACGTAGATACCAGACAGGCGATTTGTTCCGGTATTAGGGATGGATCCGGCCAGACCATCATTGCGGGTGTCGGCATTGAGCAGCCAACGGATGGCTACGTCTGCCTGGTTCTCAACAGCCGTCGGCAGCGGAAGGTTGGTCACCGACGCCCAAGTGGCAGCATTCGCAGGCGCAACGGCAACACCGGGCATGGACACCGTTCCATTCGGAATGTCGGTCCACGTGCCGGCAGCCCCGATGCGATACTGCAGTTTGAACTCCTTGGGACCGGAGGCAGAGCTGCCTTGATTAAAACTCAGGGTCAGACCGGTCTGGCCGGTCGTGTTCACGTTGATCTGCCAGGCTTTGATGCCCACACCGGCATCCCAGCCATTGCTGCTGACCGCGTAGGGATTAGGCGTACCAGAAGTACCGGAGAATCCGCTCGGTGTAGAAACCGCGCCGCCGGTATTGGTGCTCAACTGCTGGATATTGATATTATTGGCATTGCCCTGGTTGGCAGTGGAAGCGGCGGCAACGCTGGTGTTGGTTGCCATATCCCAACCAGCGATCACCGAGTTACCCGAACCGCTACCCAGGGTGTACACATCCAGGAAGTAGCCCGTAGCACCTGTTACGGCATTCCAGTTGGCCGTGAAGCCCGTTCCGGTGATGGCCGTGGCGGCAGTTGCAACCGGGGCCACCGGGGGCGTGCCGCCGGCTGTGGTGGCAAACGACTGCTGTGCGCTGTAGGAAGTGCCGCCTGCATTGGTGGCGTAGGTTACATAATAGTAGGTAGTGGCAGCGGTCAGACCGGTGAGGTTCACCGAGAAGTTGCCCGTAGCCAGGTTCGTGCCCGCAACGTTCGTACCGGTGGTTGCCGGATCGAAGCCATTGGCCGTGCTCCAGATGACGCCGTAGGCCGTTACGTTCGAGCAACCATTGGCGGTGATCGAACCCGGGAGGGGGGCTGAAGTGCCGGTGATGCCGTTAGCGGCGCCCGCCGTTACGGTCGGAGCGGTGTTTACACCTGCACCCGTAGCAGCAACGTTGATGGCGCTGGCGCCGCCACCGCTGACCGGGATGTTGCCGCTAAACGACTGAACGGCTGTCGGCGTCAGGCGCACAAATACCTGCTGGCTGAAGGTGCCGCCCGTTGTGGGGATCGTCAGCGTATTGGTGTAGGTGCCGCCTGAAGTGGTGCTGAAGGTGTAGCCTGCCAGCGGACCTACCGTGATATCACCCGCGGTGAGGTTGGCGCCATTGATGGTGAACGACTGCGCCGTGCTGGCCACGTTGACACATACGTTGCCGAAGCCGGTCAGCGTAGTAGCTGTTAGGGCCGGGGCAGCCAGGGTGTTCACCGTGATCTCGTTGGAGTTGGCGGAAGTACCGGCGGCATTGGTCGCCCGTACCACGTAGTAGTAAGTGGTGTTGGGCGTCAGGCCGGTTACGTTGAAGGAGGTTACGTTGCCGACATTCAGGTTCTGGTAGCCGGTAACATAAACCGGGGTCGGGCTACCGGAAGCAGCGCGGACGTAGATACCAGAAAGACGGTTGGTACCCGTACTCGCGATTCCACCCGTAGCTCCATCGTTACGCGTATCGGAATTGAGTAACCAGCGTATAGAAACCTGGGCCTGATTCTCCATGGCAGCAGGCAAAGCAAGGTTGCTTACTACAGCCCAGGTTGCGGGAGTAGCAGGAACCTGAGCAACACCAGGCATTGTAACCGTTCCACCCGGAATATCCGTCCACGTGCCGGCTGCGCCTACCCGGTACTGGAGTTTAAACTCCTTCGGACCAGAACCAGAGCTACCCTGATTGAATGAAAGTGTGAGGTTCGTAGCTCCGGTAGTATTCAAATCGATTTGCCAGAACTTGGTTCCGACTCCTGCATTCCAGCCACTTGTGCTAACAGAATAAGGGTTCGGTGTACCTGTGGTTCCGGAAATACCGCCGCTGGTGTAGACCAGTGCAACACCGGTATTAGCAGAAAGCTGCTGAATGCCGGTATTGTTCGCGTTACCCTGGTTAGCCGTTGCTCCGGCAGCCGTGTTTACAGCCATATCCCATCCTGCAACGACCGAGCTACCCGAGCTCAGTGTATACACATCCAGGAAATAGCCCGTAGCGCCGGTCACTGCATTCCAGTTTGCCGTGAAGCCGGTTCCCGTAACGGCTGTAGCAGCCGTAGCAACCGGGGCCGCCGGAGGCGTAGCCAGGGTGCTTGTGGTGAAGGACTGCTGTGCGCTATAGGAAGTGCCGCCTGCGTTGGTGGCATAGGTCACATAGTAATAAGTAGTCGCCGCGGTCAGACCCGTCAGCCCCACGGAGAAGTTACCCGCGGCCAGGTTGGTGCCGGCCACGTTCGTACCCGTAGTAGACGGATTGAAACCATTTGTTGTGCTCCAGATCACACCATAGGCCGTTACGTTTGAGCAGCCGTTGGCGGTGATGGAACCCGGAATGCTTGCGGTCGTAGCGGATACGCCCGTTGCAGCGGCCGTGGTAACCGTGGCCGGGGTATTTACACCGGCACCTGTGGCAGCCACGTTGATGGCGGTAGCACCACCCCCACTAACGGGGATGTTGCCGCTAAACGACTGAACGGCGGTCGGCACCAGGCGTACGAACACCTGCTGGCTGAAGCTGCCGCCTGTCTGCGGGATCGTGAGGGAGTTGGTAAACGTACCTCCCGAAGTTGTGCTGAAGGTGTAACCAGCCAGCGGGCCCACGGTAATGTCACCGGCCGCGAGCGCCGTTCCATTGATCGTAAAGCTGAGCGGAGCGCTCGGTGTGTTTACGCAAACGTCGCCGAAGCCGGACAGTGCCGTAGCGGTAATTGCCGGGCTGGCGCTGGTGGTAAACGATTGCTGGCTGCCGTAGGCTGTGCCTCCCGCATTGGTAGCGTAAGCTACGTAGTAGTAGGTCGTTGACGCGTTCAGACCGCTGAGGGCAACACTGTAGGTGCCGGAAGTGATATTGCTGCCGGCAACATTGGTGCCGGTGGTAGCGGGGTTGAACCCATTGGTAGTACTCCAGATGATGCCATAGGCCGTCACATTCGAACAACCATTGGCAGTTATCGAGCCGGCAACCGTAGCGCCGGAAAACGTCACGGCCGTAGCAGCACCGGTGTTCACCGCAGGGATCGTATTAATACCGTCACCGGAAGCAGCCACATTCACGGCAGTGGCGCCGCCACCGCTGATGCTGATGTTTCCGCTATAGGATTGTACCGCCGTGGGCGTAAACCGTACAAACACGGTCTGGCTCAGCCCGCCGGAAACCGGGGTCAGCGTGAGTGTGGGTGTATAGGTACCGGCTGCGGAAGTGCTGAACGTATACCCTGCAAGGGCATTCACCGTTACATCGCCCGTCAGGTTGCTGCCGTTGAGGGTGAAGCTGAGCGGAGCGCTGGTGGTGTTCACACACTGGTTGCCAAAGGCATTGAGCGTACCTGCGCTGAGCGAAGGGTTGCTGCTGGTAGTGAACTGCTGCTGGACGCCATAGGTGGTGCCGCCGCCGTTGGTGGCGAAGGCAACATAATAATAGGTCGTGTTGGGTGTCAAACCCGTCAGGGTGCTGCTGAAGTTGCCGCCCGCCAGGTTGCTGGCAGTAACCGTGGTTCCCTGAGATGCCGGGTTGAAGCCGCTGGTCGTGCTCCAAACGAAGCCATAAGCGGTAACATTCGAGCAACCCGTAGCCGTAATCGTTCCGGGCAGCGTAGCACCGGTGGTGCTGATGCCGCTGGCATTGCCGGTGCTTACGGAGGCAGGTGTGTTGATGGCCGTGCCGCTGGCGGCCACGTTGATGGCGGTAGCCCCACCACCGCTGACGGGGATATTACCGCTGATCACGCCGACAGTAACTGGCGTAAACTGTACAAATACGGTCTGGCTGTACGTGCCTCCCGCTTGTGTCAGCGTCAGTGTAGGTGTATACGTGCCCCCTGAAGTAGTGCTGAAGGCAAAGCCGGCAAGCGGTCCTACCGTGATGTCGGCATTCGACAGGTTGCTGCCATTCAGCGTAAACGACAGCGGCGTGCTGGTGGTGTTGACGCACTGGTTGCCAAAGTCTGCCAGGGTGCCGGTGCTGAGCACCGGCTGGGCAAGCGTGGTAAACTGCTGCTGTGTTCCATAGCTCGTGCCGCCGGCATTGGTGGCAAAGGCGACATAATAGTAGGCGGTATTGGCACTCAATCCCGTGAGGTTTACGGAGAAGGCGCCTGAAGCCAGGTTGCTGCCGGCAACACTGGTACCGGCTGTGGCCGGGTTAAAGCCACTGGTCGTGCTCCAGATGATGCCGTAGGCTGTCGGGTTCGAGCAACCGTTAGCGGTGATCGTGCCGGCCAGGGTGGCAGCGGTCGTGGTGATACCGGTGGCAGTCCCCGTAGTCACCGAAGGAGCAGTGTTTACGCCGGTTCCGGAAGCCGCCACGTTTACAGCAGTTGCTCCTCCCCCGCTCACCGGGATATTGCCGTTGAACGAAGCAGCGCTGGTGGGCGTAAACTGTACAAATACGGTCTGGCTGATGGAGCCCGATGCCGGCGTCAGTGTTAGTGTTGACGCATATGTGCCTCCCGACGTAGTGCTGAACGCATAACCGGCCAGGGGACCGACCGTAACGTCTCCCGTCAGGTTGCTGCCGTTGAGCGTGAAACTGAGGGGAGTGGCGGTGCTGTTCACGCAAACAGCACCGAAAGCAGCAAGCGTTCCGGCCGTCAGGGTGGCGGATGCCGCCGTGGTGGTCACGCTGATCTCGTTGGAGTTGGACGAAGTGCCACCGGCGTTCGTGGCACGCACGACGTAATAATAGGTGGTATTGGGGCTGAGGCCGGTTACATTGAAACTCGTTACGTTGTTGACGTTCAGGTTCTGAAAGCCGGGTACATAAGTAATGACATTGCCGGTATAGTTGCCCTTGACCTGGATGCCGGAGATGCGGCTGGTGCCACCGGAGGCCACCGTGCCGTTGTTTACCGACACGTTGTCGGTCATGATCCAGCGGATGTACACCAGCGGCTGGTTCTCTGCGGCTGCCGGAAGCGGCAGGTCGGTGAGCATGCCAAAGGTGGCCGGGTTGCCGGCCACGGGCGCTGCCGGAATCGAAACCACTCCACCCGGAACATCGGTCCAGGTACCCGAGGCACCGATGCTGTACTGCACCTTGAAGTTCTTCGGTCCCGTGTTGGAGGAACCCTGTCCGGAAGAAAGGGTCAGGTTGGTGACACCGGTGGTGTTGATGTTGATCATCCAGTACTTGGCGTCCTGCCCATCGTTCCAGCCGCTGGTACCTATCGAAGAGAAACCCAATCCGCCGGCGGTGGAACTATAACCTGCGGGTGTGGAATAGACCGGGGTTGCCGGTGCCAGCACCGCAACCAGGGAGTCGTTACCGATGTTGACAGCGGTTCCGGCGTCGGCAAAGCGGTTCGTGAAATTGGGAGACGTATTGCCTGCAGGCATCGTCCACTGGGCCACCGTGCCTCCGGTAACGGTGCCGGTTGCCTGTGTATATACATCGAGGAAATAGCCTGTTGCACCCGAGGAAGCATTCCAGTTGGCTGTGAAGCTGTTGCCGGAGACGCCGGTTGCCGCGGTGGCAACGGGTGCTGCCGGCACGGGAATAGCCGCACCGGTGCCGGTGACACTCACGGTGGCGCCGGTGGCCGAGCCGCCGCCGGTGATCGTCACATTACCGGTCTTCACACCCGCTGTTTGCGGGGTAAAGCGGATATAAGCCGGCGTAGCCGCAAGCGTGGCCGATGTGTAGGGTATCGTAGCCGTTGGGCCGAAGTTGGTATTGTCGGAAGAAACCTGGAAGTCCGTAGAGGGAGCCGTAATGGTCAGGGTACCCGGAGCACCGGTGAGGTTGGCGCCCGAAATCTGGATGGTAGCCGAAGCCGACTGGGTGCCTACCGTTACGCTTCCGAAGTCCGGAACCGGTGTGCCGGTTACCGTAATCGTGGCAGAAGAACCGCTGCCGGCCGCCAGCACCACGTCGTCGATACGCCCCGACTGGCTGCCGCCCCTTACCCAGCGCAGCTTCAGGCCATTGATCTGGGCGGCTGCCGGCAGGGAAAGCACCGGTGAAAGATACCAGCCTACAGCGGCCGTGGCTACTTCATTGAAGGTAAAGGGTACATTGACCCAGGCCGTGCCGTTCCAGTAGTCAACCGTCAGCGTGGGCAGCACGGTGCCGCTTTCCTTACGGTAGCCAAACTGAAGCGTGAGGTTGGTGGCAGCCGATGCGTTGATGTTTTCGATCGCGAATCCACGGTCGGGAGCGGTCGAAGTAAAAAACACGTTACCGCCGCCGCTGGCACCTGTATAAGTCACCGCTGTGGCGTTTGAGGCGCTCGTGCTGCGGATATCGGCCGCGCCGGGGGCGCCGCCATCGGTAAAGGTCAGGCTGGGGTTCGACCAGCCGGTGTAGGCCGTGATGGCCGTTGTTCCGGCAGGACTGCCGAAGGTTTCCGTGAACAGTGTCTGCGCCGAAGCATTCACAATCGTCAGCAGCGACAGCAGGAAAAAGTACAATTTTTTCATATGGACCGTTTAGAACGAGTGCTTTTTTCAAAATCCCATAAGCCGCAGTTGCGGCTTATGGGAAGGAGTTGATTTAGTTCCACGAAAACCGTACGTCATCGATGGCGGTAACCGGACGGGAGCCGGAGCCATTGGTTGCCGAACGGGCCACCAGGCGGATCCACACCAGTTGATTCTGGTTGGAGACGGCGGCCGGCAATACGGCGCTAACCGTATATCCGCCCCAGGGCGTCGGGTTGGAGCCGGCCGTGCCGGTAATCGGAAGCGTCGCCGGGTTAGTAGTTACTGCAGTCCAGGTGGTCGGGTTGTTTCCAAGTGCATACTCGAGTGTCCAGGTGGTGGTACGGGTCACCGAAGGATCGAGCGACTGCAGGGAAAACTGCATCTGAAGGTTGGATTTACCGCTGGTGTTCGCGAGGATGAAAGAGACGCTTGCACCCGGATCGCCGCCGGCACCTACCGTGCTGGTTTGGCGGATGCCCAATGCCCGGTTGGGAGAGCCATCCTGCTCGACCGAAGTGGCGCCCTGCGTCAGGCTGATGGCCGATGCATAGTTCTTCCAGTTGAGGCCGGTAGCGCTCCAGGCTGTTGCGGTCGTAACGAACGTAGCTGCCGTATCATTGGTGCTGCCTGTAGAAGTAGTGCCCACCCGCACGCCGTTCGGCAGGCCGGTAGCCAGGCTGTTGAAGTTGATCGTATACGGAGAAGTGGTGCCCAGGTCCAGGGTCGGCGTGCTGCCGATGGGTCCGCCGCCGGTGCCGGTGCCGCAGCGCGGACCGTAAAACATGACATCGGCAGTATCGCGCAGGGTCAGTTGCTTGGTGGAGCCGAAGAAAGAATAAATGCCGCGCAGCGTACCATTACCATTCGGCAGGTTACGGGTGGCAAAGTTCGCATAGTTGCTCGTGCGCACGGTAATGTTGGCCGCAGAAGGCAGTCCGCAGCCACGGGCAACGCGGTTCCCCGAGGCACCAATATCGGCATAGTTGCGGGCTGTGTCTGAGTTACCGAACTCATAGTTCTGAATTTCGATCAGCATGTTGGCCAGGGGCTCGAAACGGGTGGTGGTCAGCTGGGCCACGTTCACGACGCGGGGTACCAGGGGCTGGTTGAGCGCACCTTTGTAAATATGCTGGTCCTGCAGCACGGGGCTGAGCATGGTAACACCGCCATCGATGGAGTCGGCACCGCCGCCCAGCTGGATCATGCCGCCATACTCACCGAGGTACAATCCCTTCAGGCGCACGAACACTTCACGGCCTACAGGATACGACGTATTGAGGTTGGAACCGGCCAGGCGCAGGATGATGCCGCCCGTGGTATCCTGGATCGAAATCTGCTGGTAGTAATTACCGCTTTTATCATCCATATTGACGATACCCCGCACCACGAGGTCTTCGCTGATGGCGACTACGCCGTAGGGAATCTGGCTCAGGGCTTTCAGATCACGGATGGTGATGTTGGCCGCAAGGCCGGGCCGTCCGGCCGGCGGCGGTGCATCGTAGGTGCGCTTGCACGATACCAGCACCAGGGCGCTGAGCAGCAGGGCAGAGCCGAAGGCCAGCAGGTGTTGAAAAGAGAGACGGTTCATATCAGTTCGTTTTCAGCGGCAGGCGCCGCCGGAGCTTTAAGATTAGTTCCAGGTAAATTTCACGTCGTCGATGGCCGAGGAAGCGCGGCTACCGCCACCGGTAGAGGCCGTCAGGGTTATGATGCGCACCCATACGCGCTGGCTTTGATTGCTTAGTGCGGCAGGCAACGTTACACTGATGGCGTTGTTGCTGAACGCACTGTTGCCGGTGGTCAGGTTGCCGGTTATCGTTGTTACCGGGGTAAAGGTGGCCGGATTGTCGCCCAGGGCATAATCAACCGCCCAGGTGGTTGTTCGGCCGCTTGCCGAATCGAGCGATTGCAGCTGAAAATCCATTTTCAGGTTGTTCTTGCCCTGCGTGTTTGCCAGGAGGAATACGAAAGCAGCACCAGGGTCGCCCCCGGAGGGGATGGTCCCGGTTTGACGAATACCCAGCGCGCGGTTGGTTCTTCCTACCTGGGTCGCCGAATCGGTCGATGCTGTCAGTCCGCTTGCCGACGCATAGTTGCGGAAGCCGGCGGTGAAGTTGGCCCACAGCGAGGTAGAGCGGTTGTTGTTGAAGCTGGCAAAATTGCCCAGGTTATTGGCACGGGCATCCGTGCGCACGCTCACACCGGCGGGCAACACGCCGTTCGAGATATTATCAAAGTCGATCGTCAGCGGTGAAGTGGTCAGCACCATGCCGTTACCATTGGCACCCGGCCCTCCCTGAACGAGATCAGACTGAGTGCGCAAGATGATCTGGGGCGTGGGGCTGAAGGTCGGATTCGACTGAAAGATCGATACGTAGCCAGTAACCGACTGGTAGTTCCCCGGTGTAACCGTAATTCCTGAAGTGGTGCGCACAAAAGTCACGATGGTACCTGTGGCGTCGGTGATATTGAAATTGCTTCCGGTAGTACCGGTTGCAGTAACCGTCACATTCTCGATGGTAACGACCGTCGAAGACCATTGCTGCAGGCTGTCGAGCACCTGGCGTACGGTGGCGGCACGGGGTGTCGCCGCAACAGCCGGCTGAATCCGGGTGAAAGCCGAAGCCTGCAGATTACGTATCTGGAGGTCACCGTTGAAGGCTCCCACGATGCTGTTGTTGATATTGATGTCGACCGTATTGCCCAAATGGAGGAGGTTGGTATCGGTCCAGCTGGTACCCAGGAACATGTTGATGCCCCGGCCGCTCGCATCCTGGATGCGGAAATTGCCGGCCGCTTCATTCCGGTAGTTCGATACCACCGTGGCGCGGATCAGTTTCGTGTTCGGCGGCGGTGCGGCATCGCCGCCATTATACAGGCTCCGCACATACGACAGCGTGGTGTAGTTGTTCTCGTTGTAGGGATCCGGACCAACAGGACCCACAGGTTGCTTGTTGCAGGCAGCCAGCATTGCGGCGGTTGCCAGGATCAGGGTTTGTTTATGATTGATGCGAAGCATACTGATTTCTTGTTAGTGGATTAAAAACGGAGTCCTACGCTGGCGAAGAAGTTGATACCGTAAGCATAGAAGAGACGCGGCGGGAACTTGTTCACACCTACCCGTCCGTCGGCGCCGAGGTCGCTGTCGAAGCGCAGCTGCTCGAAACCACCCGTGAGGATGTTGCGGTTGTTGGTGATATTGCTCAGGCCCAGGTTGAAGACGAAGGTGGTGGGCTTGCCGTTCAGGTTGTAGGAACGGGGCAGGCGTTTCGACCAGCCAAAGAAGGCGTCGAGGGTGAACTGCGGATCGAAGCGGCGCTGGTTGAAGATGGCATTGTAGTCGGCCGTTCCGGGAGGCGTGTTCTTGAGCGCTTCCCAGGTGCGGCGGATAGGGTTGATCGCCAGGTGGTTCTGGCTGAAGTAGTTGCCATTCATGCTGAAGAACCAATACTTCGGCGAGCGGTAGGTAAAGCCCACGGTGTAGGCTTCCTGAGGCGAGGGCAGGCGGAAATTCTGCAGATACACCTGACGGGCGCCGATCACCTGGTCGAAGTTGTCGGCCGTAATGATGGCCGTAGTATTACGGGTGTAATAATACCTTCCGATGGCGGCAGCGGCATTGACCGACAGGCCACCGCCCACATTATACTCCACGCCCAGCTCCGTACCGAAGGTCTGGCGGCCGAGGCCACTCATCGCGAAGTTGACAAAGTTCTGGTACACGTCATCGAATTAGGTCATTACCTCCATCTGGTTGTCGATCTCCGTATAGTAGCCGGTGATGCGGATCTTCAGGCGCGGGGCATTCTTGATGTAACCGCCTTCGATGGTCTTCACCTCTTCGCTCTGCACGGTGCCTTGCTGGCTGTGGCGCGTCCGGGGCGACACATATACATTGTCAAAGAAGGGAGCGCGGGTCAGCATCGAACCGTTTGCAAACAGGTAGTTCCGACCGTTGATCTTATAGGTGACCCCTCCTTTGACCGCGTAGTTATGAAATTCGTTGAGCTGTCCTTTTCCGAAGGAGTTGTTCGGGAACAGGCCGTTGCGCACATGACCCGTGCGCTGGAAGCTGGTGTAGCTGTATTGCGCGGCCGCGAAGAAATCGACCTTCGGAAACTTGAACACGCCCTGAGCCCAGGTGGTTGCCTGCTGCAGGTCGATGTTGTAGTTGTATCCGTAGCGATCTCCCTTACGCAGGATGCGGTTGGGGTTTTCACATCGTTCTGGTTGGCCGATTCGTCGGCCGGGAACTGGCGCTCCGCAAACTGGTTCAGGTCAACGTAGAAGTCGCCGCCCAGCAGGTCGTCGAGCTTCACATAATAGTGGTTGTTCTGCTTCTGGTAGGTCAGACCACCGGTAAAATCAACATGATCGCTCAAACGGGCGTTGAGGGTAGTGTTGAAATTGAAGCGGCTGGTGTTGATGACGCGGTCCTGAAGCACATAGCGCGAGCGGAGGCCGCTGACCGTGTTACCGGGTTTGCCGTCGGCATTGTTAATAGTGGCGAAGCTGGTGCGGTTCACGTCGTACAGGCGCTGCCAGTTGATCTGGCGGGCGCCTTCATCGTTGCGGAGCAGTTCGCGCATGCGGTTGGCCTGTTCGGGGTCGATGGCGGAAGCATAGCGTTCGATGTAGCTGGGGAGGTAGCGGTAATAATCCGGCCGCGGGTCGGGGGCGTTGTACCAGTCGAGCGCGGTCACGCTGCGGTCGCCGAAGGAGTAGGCCACGCCGGTAAGCAGGCTGATGTTGTTCCGGATCCGGAAATCATGGTTCAGGATAATGATCGGCTGGTGGGTACGGCCCACGCTGGCGTTACGCTTCTCACCGTTCTGGTAGCCCCAGTTCGGGTTATAATAAGGCGTGCCCGACAGATCCATCATTTCCTGCACGGCGGCACCCTGGCGGCCATTGCGGGTGGGCGCGCCGAAAGCGGTCAGCGAAAGCAGGTGGCGCTGATTGATGCGCTTGTCGGCAGCAAAGAAATAGCTGTAGGAATCGTAAAAGGTGCCGGGGACATAACCTTCCTCGGCCCAGCGGCGGCTGAGTGAGCCGGTAAAGGCCCAGCCTTTCTTGCTCACGCCGGTGGAATGGGACAGCATGATGCGATGGTCGTAATTGCGGTTGGCCATCGCGTAGTTGATGCTGGTTTGTGCCCGCTGGCGAGAGGCGCGCACGTCGATATTGGTATTGGAGCCGATATCGCCGTAGGCGAAGGTGGTGTACTGCAGGCCATGTTCGACATCGCGGTTCCGCATCACATCGTTGAGGCCGCCCCACAAGCCGTAAGGGGTAAACCCGTTATCAAGATTATCCATCGGCACACCATTCATATAGGTGCCGAAGTAGTCATTATCGTAACCGCGGATGCGGAAGCGAACCGAGCTGAAATTGAAGGAGGCCGCGTTGAAGAAGGGATCGCGGCCGGCGGTCAGGATGGAGGAAATGTTCTGCGTACCGGCATCGCCCATATCGTTTTCATCCAGCGAAAGGGTCGGGATGTTGTCGAGAACGTCCTGCTTCACATCGTTCAGCAGGGAATCCTTTCCCTGACGCAACGTGTCGGCGGCAGGTTTTTGCTGCGCCTGAGCGGCTAAACCTGCGCAAAGCAGGAGGGGCAGCAATCGTAGTTTTGGCATAAACAGATCAGTTGTAATAAGGAGAGGGCGCAAAACTACTCAATCTATCGGGTTCGGGTGGATGATTTGGGGGGGTAACGAATAATTAATTTCCCGGGACATCCAATTGGAGAGGGCGATCGTCTAAGTTCAGTACTTTTGCACCTTGTTTCCGAAACTGCCCGCAAATTATGAAAAAAGCTTGCCTCCTCTCCTTTTTTATTATTATTTTTTTTAATGCCTTTTCGCAGCAGCCGGAGGCAAAAAAGCAGGATTATAAAGTGGCGGTGATCGCTTTCTATAACCTCGAGAACCTCTACGACACACTGGATAATCCCATTGTCGACGACGAGGAGTTCCTGCCCTCCGGCGCCCGCAACTACAATACACGTGTCTATCGCGACAAACTCGACAAGCTGGCTTCGGTGCTGGTGCAGCTCGGAACGGAATTCAGTCCTGATGGCGCTGCTTTGATCGGCGTCGCCGAAGTAGAAAACGACTCGGTGCTGCGCGACCTGGTGGCCCATCCCTTGCTGGCTAAACGCGGTTATAAGATCGTGCACTATGATTCAAAAGACGCCCGGGGGGTGGATGTGGGTCTCTTGTATAATCCGAGATATTTCACGCCTGAACAGAGTGCCCCCCTTTTCGTGGAGCTTCCTGCCGGCTCCAAAGGCGACCGCCGCTACACCCGCGATGTGCTTTGGGTGAAGGGTAATTTCGACGGCGAACCGATCCATGTATATGTCAACCACTGGCCTTCCCGCGTGGGGGGCGAAGAGCGCAGCGCGCCCGGACGTGCCGCCGCCGCCCTTGTGGGCAAGCGCCACACCGATTCCCTTCTGAAAACCGATCCCAACACCAAATTCGTGATCATGGGCGACCTGAACGACGACCCCACGAATGTGAGCATCACCAGAGTGCTGGGAGCGAAGGGAGATATGAAGGACGTAAAGCCGGGCGGCATCTTCAACCCCTGGACCGACCTGTATAACCGCGGTATCGGAACCCTGGCCTACCAGGATGCCTGGGGCCTGTTCGACCAGATCCTGATCTCACAGCCCTGGTTGCAGCGGGAGCAGAGCGGTTACTTCTATTTCAAGCCGCGCATCTTCAACCGGGAGTTCATGATGGAAAACATCGGCCGCTACAAGGGCTATCCGATGCGTACGTGGGACGGCATGTCGTACCGCGGCGGCTACAGCGACCACTTCCCCACCTTCCTGGTTTTCCTGAAGAAAATAGCGGTCCGTTCCTGACGCGTAACCCCGGGCTCCTGCCGGTTCACCCTGGCCGGCCACCTAATTGTTCGGACCTTATCGCCAAAGCAAACTAATTTTGCCTCCTACTACTGCTAAAATGAATAACAAACTGACCCTGGCCGCCCTGGCCGTATTGCTGACACTCGGCGCCTGTAAGAAAACCGACAACGGCGCTACCGAAGAACCGCCCCTGGTCGTGCCCGAAGTGATTGGCGACAACCACCCCCTCCTGCTTGGAAATCCTACGGAGGCGCGCCGCTCGGCCCAGTTCTCCGAAAACTACCTGATGGCCGAACCTACCTACCGGCTGGCCTACAGCGCCACCCGCGGCATCCCGGTTTGGGTGGCCTGGCACCTGCAGTCGGAGTATTCCGGAAATGTCAACCGTCAGGATGACTTCCGCCAGAACCCCCTGATTCCCGCCAGCTGGGTGGCCATCCGTCCGAACGACTACTCTACCTCCAATTTCGACCGCGGCCATAACGTTCCGTCGGAAGACCGTACGGCCAGCGTTGCCGACAACTCGAGCACCTTTCTGATGACCAATATCATCCCGCAGGCGCCGCAGTTCAACCAGGGTCCCTGGGCCAGTATGGAGAGCCAGATCCGCACCCTGGTGGGCACCGGCAATGAAGCCTACATCTTCATGGGCAACTACGGCACCGGCGGCGTAGGCACCAACAACGTGGTCACCGAGCGCCTGAACGGGGTGGTAACCGTGCCGCAGATGGTGTATAAGATTGTCGTACTGATGCCGAAAGGCAACAACGACCTGACGCGCCTCGACACGTCTGCCCAGATCCTGGCCGTGGACATGCCGAACGACAACCGCCTGTATACCGGGGGCGGAGCGGCATCCGCCTGGCGCAACTACATCGTTCCGATCGACTCCATTGAAGCCCGCCTGAACCGCGCCGGCCGGCCGCACCTTTTCCTCGCCCCCCTGCCTGAAAATGTGCGTACCTACCTGAAGAAGAAGACCTTCCGCGGCTAAGTCAGAAGGCAAAATTTAAAAGTCAAAACCCTTGGTTCTGTCCTGCTTTACGCGTTCGTGAAGTGTGACCGGATTGAGGGTTTTTGAATTTTGACTTTTGACTTTGTTTTCTGACCTCATTGGGCAGAAAACCGTACCTTTGCGCTCCCGAAAGGGAAAATTTATTTTTTAACCACAAATCACAAGTAATGAACAATTACGAATTGATGGTGATTTTTACCCCGGTGCTCAGCGATGACGAGTTCAAAGCGGCACAGCGGAAGTTCACTGCCCTGGTTACCGACAACGGCGGCCAGATCATCGGTGAAAATCCCTGGGGACTGAAATCACTGGCGTACCCCATCCAGAAGAAGACCACGGGTCTGTACTGGGTGATGGAATACACTGCGCCATCCGACTTCAATGAGAAGCTGAAGATCCAGCTTCTGCGTGACGAGAGCGTGCTCCGTCACCTCCTTACCAAGCTCGACAAATACGCCGTTGAGTACAACAACAAGAAGAGAAGTGGCGTACCTACCGGAACCGAAAAAGTTGAGGAGGCTTAATCATGGCACGCGCAAATGAAATTAAGTACCTGACCGCCATCAAGCAGGAGAAGCGCCCGAAGAAGTTCTGCCGCTTCAAGAAGTATGGCATCCGCTACATCGACTATAAAGATGTGGAGTTTCTGAAAAAGTTCCTGAACGACCAGGGTAAGATGCTGCCCCGCCGCATCACCGGTAACAGCCTGAAGTACCAGCGCCTGGTAGCCGAAGCTATCAAGAAGGCCCGCCAGATGGCACTGCTGCCCTACGTTACGGACCTGCTGAAGTAACCCATCCCCCGTCTGCCGGAGCTTTAGCGAAGGCGGGCCCTTAAACCTCCCTAACCTCGGCGGCATCCGTCGTGGGACAGTAGCAATACTGGGACAAAACAACAAACAATGGACATCATTCTCATTCAAGACGTAGACAACCTGGGTGGCAAAAACGAACTCGTAAAGGTTCGTAACGGCTACGCCCGCAACTTCCTGATCCCCCGCGGCCTGGCCGTGGAGGCAAACCCCAGCAACCGTAAGCAGCTCGAAGAGCGCCTGAAAGTAGCTGCTAAGAAGGAAGCCGCCATGCTGGCCCAGATCCAGGAAGTAATTGCCAAGCTGCAGGAAGGCCCCGTTACCGTGGGCGCCAAAACCGGCACTTCCGGCAAGATCTTCGGTTCGATCACTGCCCTGCAGATCAGCCGCGCGATCCGTGACCAGAAAGGCTACGATATCGACCGCAAGAAAATCTCCATCACCGACGACGTGAAGGAACTCGGAAGCTACAAAGCCGCTATCGACTTCGGCAATGGCCACCATTCCGAGGTTGCATTTGAAGTAGTTGCTGAATAAGCACCCCACTCTCTTTCTGAAAAAGTCCACGTTTACCGCGTGGACTTTTTCTTTTGCCTGTACAGCCCTTCGGGAAGCGGTTTCGGGGGTTTTCTGAAAGGAAACGTTAAAACGGAACGGGATTTGAAAGCTTAGGACAGATGCGGCCCGATGCGCATCAGAAAAACACCCAACCTGCATCGCGAGATGCGCTGCTGCCGGGAAACCGGTAGTGAACCTAACCTGTTTGCTAACCATGAACCTACCTTACCTATTGCCCGGAAACCGGGCAGCACGATCCATGTCGGCGCCTGTGGCGCATTATGCCGCCGACACCATCACCCAGGACCCCTACCGGTTTAACTCCTCCCATTGCCGCTCGGTGAGTATGCCCATGCCCTGGGATCCGGCATCTATGCCGCCCCGTTCCCATGCCCCTGTAGCCAACCCACCCCTGCAGCATCCGTTACCCTGATTCCTGCAGCTGTGCGGGTCACCGTCACTGGCGGTATACCTCCGCGCCCGCCTGCCTGTTCCATAAACATCTTGACGCGTAATGACAACACTCGCACAAGAAGAAGGCCGTCTCCCCTGAGGCGGCCTTCTCGCTTTCATGAACGGCCGGGCGGTTCGGGCAAAGAGACAAACTCCGCAGCCCCTCCGTAGCGAGCCCCCGAAAAGTGCCCGGAAAACAAGGTTTTACGGAGGCGGAAAAAAGTAGGAAGATTGAAGCGAAATTCTTATTTTTACTAAGTTCATATGTTCTTTCAGTGTAGATCGTGGTTGTCCCTGTTGTTCGGATCCCCCGTTTGCTGTTAGTACATTTTACTCTTTTCTAAACTCTCGATCATGAACATTTACGTAGGCAATCTCAGCTGGAATCTGAAAGACCAGGACCTGAGCGACCTGTTCACCCCCTATGGTGAAGTTTCTTCCGCTAAGATCATCCAGGACAAAATGACGAACCGCAGCAAAGGCTTCGGATTCGTTGAAATGCCCAACGATGGAGAAGCCCAGGCTGCTATCGCGCAGCTCAATGGCGCCGAAGTCGATGGCCGTAACCTGGTGGTCAACGAGTCGCGCCCCAAAGAAGGTGGTGCCGGCGGCGGCGGCGGCTTCAAGAAAAAGAGCTTCGGTGGTGGCGGCGGCTTCGGCGGCGGCGGCAACCGGGGTGGCGGCTATGGCGGCGGCGGCAATCGCGGCGGTGGCGGCTATGGCGGAGGTGGTTACCGCAGCGGTGGTGGTTTCAAAGACAGCTACTAAAGCATGATCCTGACCATAATCTTAGTCCTGCCCTTCGGCAGGACTTTTTTATTAATCAATAAAATCAAACAAATATCACTTAATCCTCAATCGGGCCTGATTCAACAGTACCTGTTACCTATTAAATATTAATTACTAACCATGTTTCCCATCGGTGACGAAAACAGCGGGCGTATCCGGACGCCCTGGGTCAACTACCTCCTGCTCGCCCTGAATCTGCTGGCTTTTGTGTACTGGCAACGGCTCGGCGCCGACCTGTATTTCACTTTTGGTTATGCGACCGTACCGGCAGAAATCCTCAGCGGGCGCGACCTCATCACCGAATCGAAAATACTCCTGGACCCGATCAGTGGGCAACGTTTCGAAATGCCGGGCCTGCAGCCTTCTCCCCGGCCGGTTTACCTGACCTTGCTGAGCTCTATGTTTCTGCACGGCGGCCTTGGCCATATCCTGGGCAATATGCTCTACCTCCTGGTATTTGGGGATAATCTCGAAAACGTCATGGGCCATTTCCGCTACCTCTTTTTTTACCTGCTGACCGGCATGCTGGCTGCACTCACCCATGTGTATGCCACCGCGGTGATGGGACATAACCCGCTGGTGCCCAGCCTTGGTGCTTCCGGAGCCATCTCTGCGGTGCTGGGAGGCTACCTGCTGCTGTTCCCGACCAACCGCGTACGTGTATGGTTCATCCTCGGATTCTGGCCCTTCCCCGCCTTTCTGTGCGTCGGCCTCTGGTTCGTATTTCAGATAATCAATGGCCTGGGCGCTCTCGGCGGCGACAAGGGCAGCGGCATTGCCTATGCGGCACATATCGGCGGATTCATAGCCGGTATGCTGCTGGTATACCTGTTCGTTCGGAAAAATGACCTGGAAATGGCGCGCAGGAAGAGAGACTGGTTCAGACAAAAAAGCAGAACCTAGCCGGCAGGCAGCGCACCTCAAAACGGGCGGCCGTGAAAAACTCGCCATCGAGATGGGCGGGCAGTTCCTGTGTACATTCGATGATTACCGACCCTGCCTGCCGGTACCACACGAAGGGCAGATCCAGGTGTTCGCCTTTTTCGATCAGGGGCAGGTAGCGCATCCGCTGCAGGGGTGCAATGCGGCCAACAAAACTGATATCGAGGCGGCCGTCGTCGAGAACCGCGTTTGGTGCCACCATAAAGTCGCCGCCATAGCGCCTCCCATTTGCTACTGACAGCAGCAGGCAATCGCCTTCATGACGTTCTTCAGCAGTGTACCCCCGCATGGGTTTGTCGGTATACGTCAGAATCTGCTTCAGCACCGAAAGCAGGTAAGAGGCCTTACCCGCCAGCTTCTTCTTACCCAAAAGATCGCGCACGATGGCACCGTCGAAGCCAACGCCCAGGCCGTTCAAAAAGAGCCTCCCGTTGCAAATGCCTCCGTCTACCCGAACTGTGCGTCCGAGCAACAGGCGCTCCACGAGTTGCGGTACCTTCTCGTCGGCGCCGCTCAGGCTCCAGTAAAAATCGTTGGCGCTGCCGGCGGGTATAAGCGCGAGGGGCAACAGCACGTCGGGATACTGGTTGATGAACTGGTTGAGGGTACCGTCGCCACCTACGATCCATGCCTGCGTAAATGAAGACAGATCGGAAGGCCACTGTGCCGTGAAGATCATATGCTCCTGCCCGGCCTTTTTCAGGTGAAGACTCACCTCGTCCGTCATACGCAGCGCGCGCACGTTCTCGGCTATCGGGTTACAGAGCAAGGCAATGCAGGAATTCATATGGCGACGGGCTAAGGTAAGGATTTGAGTGAAACTGCGGCCTGCGCGCGTCAGGCGCCGGCCGCAGTTCGGCTATTGGCCGGTAATCTGCACCTTTCCGCCCCCGTGGTACGAATGAATCTCGCCGCGGTACATTGCTTCGGCGCTGGCAGGCCCCTGCCGGTAAACACCCGGAGATACCGCACGCACCGCATAATAATAAACCTGCCGGTCGCCGCGAAGGTCCATAAAGAAGTGAATGCGATCGTCGCGTACATCCAATGCGGTCGGTTCCGATGCATTCCTGATCCAGTCCATGCCAGGCAATTCGCGGGTGCGTGGGTTCTCGATCTCGAAGCCTGCAGGCAGTATATCGGTCAGCACCATATTCTCTATGGGGCTGCCGAAGGCACGGTCCACGGTAAGAGCCACAATCACCAGTTCATTCTGGCGGAAGGTGTTGCCTGCGAGGGGACGGCCGTTGCGATCGAAGTAGCTACGGCGCACCCTTACATAGCTGTCTTCCTCCTTGTAGGCGCCCGTGCTGCTGATGCCTTCCGCAATCCAGGAATAATAGATCCGTCCCTTGCCTTTTGTGGCGATCTCGACAGGCCCGGTTCCCAGTTGTGCTTTTATGCCTTTCCACGCGCCCTCTTTCACCTGAGCAACGCTTCTGCCGTTGACCCGTATTTCTGCGGAAACGTCGGTGCCGGAACTGGCGCGGGCCAGCTTACCCAGTGCCAAGAAGGAAAAGACACGCTCCTGCGTATTGAACCAGCGCCCCTGGCCTTTCAGACGTTCGCCCACATGGCGGGCCATCACCGGCACCTGCGCATTACCCGGGTCGGCCTCGAGCAGGGCATTCAGTGCCAGTGCCTCGTCGCGCGCTTCGCTGTACAGCGAGCCCCCCGTTTGCGGTACCGATGCCTCCCCGCTGAAGGATGCCGGCAAAAAGGCACTGAAAGAACGGCGGTCGCCGGCAGCCGCATAGGCGGCTGACAACAGGTAGCGGCCATCAAGAGCAAGGAGCTCAGGATGCGCCTTGTAATAATTCATAGACGACACATTGGGTTTTCCGGCCAATGCCAGCACATACAGGCTGTAGGGCACCTCTTTCGGCGCAATGCGGCGGCTTTGGGTGCGGTTGTAGTAATACGTGATGAAACTACGGTTCTTCAGCTTACCCTGCAGATAGCCCAGCATCGTTTCCAGCAGGCTGTTATCGACGTCGAAGCCGGCCTTGCGGGCCTCCAGCAGAAAATGGGCGGCATACACCGTTACCCACCAATCTTCATCATGCCCGCCATCCCAAAGCGTAACGGCACCATTATAGAGCTGGCGCATCCGGATCCGGCGGATCGCTTCCTGCACATTGCCGTTGGCCGTACCCCTCCGGTCGCTTTTATCATTAACGAGGGCCGCGAGGTCGCCGAAATATAACTGCGGAAAGGCTACCGAAACTGTCTGTTCGGTGCATCCGTAGGGATATTGAACCAGCGACCGCAACTGGTCGGCCAGCTCCACCACCGGCGAGCGGCTGACCAGGAGCTGGTAGTTACTGCTTCCGGGCAGGAAATCAGCCTCTGGCACCTCAATCCGCTGTGTGTTTCCGCCGCTGACCGATCCGCTGCCGCTACGTTGCTGCAACGTTGAGGGCGGGCGCACGGAGATGTCAATATCCTCCCGGAACTGCTCACCGAGGGCGTTGACCGATACCTTTACTTTACCGATCCCGAGCGTGGTGGCCACTACCTTGTACAGGGTGCGCGCCTCACTGTTTCCACCTAGTTCCACCGGCTGCACCTGGGCACCGGTAACCTGCAGTGGCCCTGAAACCTGGATTGTGGCCGCTCCCGTAGAACTACGGCCGGTGGTATTACTGATGGTTACCGGCACCAGGGCCGTATCTCCCGGACTCAAAAAACGGGGCAGGGCAGTGCTGATCACCACAGGATCTGCTACCTGCATAGTGGCTTCCGCCGAACCGAAGCGATTATCGCGGGAAGCAACGGCCATAATCCGGACCTGGCCGCTGAACTGCGGAATGTCGAAGCTGAACTCGGCAGTGCCGCTGCCATCGGTTTTGCGCAACCCGCTCCAGTAAGAGAGGATTTTCACCCGCTTTGCCGGCATCGGGTTGACCCGCTTGCTCAGTTCGGCTTCCCCATCGCCGCCGGTGCTGCTGCGGTTGCGTAGCTCCGGATAAAGAAAGGGATAGAGATCATAAGACAGCACCCCGAGGGCTCGCTTCTGGTAAGAGTAGTTATACGGGTCCGGAGTGGCGAAGTCGGTTACTTGCAGCACTCCGTTGTCCACAGCGGCAATGGTGACCCAGCTGTTGGGCGCAGCCTTTATGCGAACAGTCTGCCGCCTGTTGGAGCGCGAGCTCTTTACGGCATCGATCGACACGGGCAGCTGCCGGCCAGGCTCCTCCACTTTGATATTCCGGAAGCCATGCGCAACGGTCAGCGGAATATCCGATACTTCATGCGGACGAAAGAGGGTGGCAGTGACATACACATTGGGTACATGCAGCTCCTGCAGTTTCAACTCCATACTGGCGCTGCGGCGCTCCACGTTGATGTACTGGTACGACAGCAGTCCATCGCGCTCGAGAGTGACCAGCATTCGCCCGCTGAACGGCGTCTTGAACAGAATGCGGGCCCTGTCGCCGGACTTATAACTATCGCGATCGAGCTCGATGCCTACCTGCCCTTCATTGTTCACTTCGAAGGCATCACCCGAGGCGCCCCATTGTCCGTAACTCCAGAAGCGCTTGCTTACATAGGCAGATGCGCCCGGACGATAGAGGCGCAGCTCATATTCACCCGGCGTGCGCGGCACGAAAGCATAAACGGTGCCATTACCCACCTGCAGGGACGCATCGGCCAGGGTTTTGTCCTGCTGCTGCGACTCGTAGCGGAAATAGCTGCCGCTGCGTGCCAGCACGGTTTTGTATTCATGCTTGATCACCTGCACACGGGCTTCTGCGCTAACCGCATTGCCTTCCCGGTTCAGCGATGCGAGCCGGAAGGTTACCGGTTGGTTGAGTGCGTAATAATCATAGCCATCCTCCTCTACTCCATGAAAAACATCCTGCGTAAAGATATCGGCAGTGGTCTTGCGCGCCACCGGCCGGCCGGTTTCATCAAACACTGTAGTAAAAAAGCTGGCTTGCAGTAAACCAGTGTTGCGGTAGAGTTCAGGAATGGTGAAGCTTTCCGCTACGCCCCCCGCCGCATCGGTGCGCCCTTCCTTCACCTCTTTATCGGTGATAGCAGTAGCTTCCGAAAGATCGAACCGATAAGAGGGATAGTTTTTTGCGCGGAACGGCTTTGCCTTCACCTGTATTTCCAGTTCATAGTTGCGGTTTGCGGCAGGTGGACCGAAAAAGTTCTGAGCCTGCACCGAAAGCTTTGCCTCATCGCCCGGAGCATACCAGGCACGATCCAGCCTGGCTATGACCTTGATGCGGTCGGGTACGAACTCCTCCACATTAAAGTTCTTCGTTCCCAACAGCACGTCGCTCGTTGTATACACTTCGAGCGTGTAGGTGCCGGTGATGGCTGCCGGAGAAATATCCAGGCTGCCTTCGAGGGCGCCGCCTTCGTTCAGACTGCGCAGCACCGTTTTCAGTTCTTTTCCGTTTGGCAGCAGGAATCGAAATTTCAGCGGCAGCTCGCCGGGACTTTTCCAGTTGCGGTCGCGAACGAGTGCCGCAAAATGGAGCTGCTCGCCCGGACGGTAAATGTCGCGTTCCGCGTATATGAAGGCATCGAGTCCGGCCGGGTTCGGCCGTTTGCCGCCCACATCAAATCGTGAGGTAGCTACCTGCGTTCCGTTGAACGGGAGATAGTTCAGGTCGTCGCTGGTCTTTGCGATGACCAATGCCGGGCGGAAGCCGCTGAAGCCCCGGCGCACCAATGACAGCTCGGCCACGCCCTCCTTATTGGTGGTACCTGTGCCCAGCAGCTGGTTGTTGCTGCCGTATACATTCACCGACACGCCTTCCTGTGGAGTAGCGCTCCTCAGGGAATTGGCGAACACCACCACCTTATCCTCCGACTGCCGGGCAATGAGCCCGATATCAGATGAAGAAATGAGCCGGCTATCGCGGACCCAGTAATCGGTGGTGGACCGAATTTCTACATGATAAATTCCCCGGAACTCCGGCAACCGGTCCTGGAACTGATTGAGATTAAGCAGGCGTCCGTTGCCTGACTTCGGCAGCGAACGGGTATCGATTTCCTTCGAGTAAATCACATCGCCTCCGAAGGACTCGCTTCCATAGTAACCACCTTCTTCACCCTCCTCTCCGCCTTCGCTATGGCTGGCGTCGGCAGGCCCTGTGTTTACATCCGCCTCGTTCGGTGAATAGCCGCTCCGGCGCACGGCCAGCAGGTTATTCTCATAAATCTTGGAGATGATCAGCCGGACTTTGGGCATGTTGGTGATCCGTACTTCTATATTGCCGCTGCCGCGCCTGGAAAGATAGAGGGCCTTGCTGTAGGCAAAGGAAATCGAAGGTTCGAGTTGACCGAAGGCGACCTGGCTCGATTGTTCCTCCCGGAGCACGCCACCGATCCGTCCGCGTAATCCTTTGGCCAGTATCAGCTCATAGCTGCTTTCGGGCTTGAACTGGGTGCTGCGCAAGGCCAGCCCGTAATCCGTATACTCCACCGTATACGAAACGGCAGGTTCGAAACGTACGAACGGGGTCACAGGCTCGCCCTGGAGCTGCTGGCTGGTATGGATCATCACGACTCCTTCGGCGCCGTCGTGCTCGGACTCTACATTGTTGACCTGCAGCACATAGGGCGATGAAATCGTCAAGTTTGCTTTCAGCGGTTCCGTGGTGGCCTTACGACCGCCCTGAGGCAACAGCCCTTCCGAAACGCTGATAGACGCTTCGTAGCTGCGATCTTCTGCACGGAACCCGTTCAGGCGTAGTATCACCGTGCTGGCCGGTGAGGCCGTCAGCAGCTGCACTGCCGCCGTGCGGCCTTCCACTTCGATACGCAGTTTATCCCGTAGCTCTTCCGGCTTAACCGGATAGTTAAAAGAAAGCGATAGCTGGGGTGCAATGGCTTTGCTCCCTTCCTGCTGAAGCACCCAGGTAACCTGGGCGTCGGAAAGCTGCAGAGGCGCTGTAAAGAAGTTCAACTTATCATCGCCGTCAACACTATTGAAGCTGCTGAACCGCAATACCTCGTCGCGGACCCGCGCTTTGTATTCGGTAGCCGGGGCCAGGGGCGCCGTGGGCGAAAACACCAGCTGATCGGGTGTTTCCCAACGGAAGCGGCCTGCGATCTTCGGTTCGAAGGAAATGTACTCGGTTGAATCCCAGGCATCGATCAGCGAGTCGGGAGCCAGCGCTTTGCTGAAGCGAAATACCAGGTTGCCGAGACGCGGCACTTCGCCTTTGGCGCTGGAATAATCAAGAGATACGGTTTTCCGGTTGCAGGAAAATAAAAGTGTCGCGGCCAGCAACAGCACGGACACAGAGATGCGCGTACGCATAGGAGTAAGTTCGTTTTGATTGATGGGTAAGGTAACCCGAAATGCGCGATTTGTTAAATTGAATCTTCCGGCTGCGGGTTTGCTGCAAAAACCGGAATTTAGGAGGCGGAAATGCCGCTACGGAGGATGACCCGATGAGTCCATATGATCGATTGCGACAGAAAGTTACCCTGCTCCGCGCAAAGTCGCTTGTTAAGACTTTGGTAATCGTCTGTGTTCACGGCATGGCATTCTTTCTGCTGCTGCAGGTACTTTTTCCGCTCCGGGTGGACTTTGATTACAGTACGGTAATTACCGACCGGAAGGGAAACCTGCTTCATTCCTTCCTGACATCCGACGAAAAATGGCGGATGAAAACCGAGCTCGACGAAATTTCGCCCCTGCTCCGTAAAACCATCATTGCGAAAGAAGACCAGTATTTCTACGATCACCCTGGCATCAACCCGCTGGCTGTGTGCCGGGCGGCCCTGCATAACCTGTGGAGCGGGCGGCGTACTTCGGGAGCTTCGACGATCACCATGCAGGTAGCGCGGGCACTGGAACGCAGACCGCGCAACATGGTTTCCAAGCTGATCGAAAGCTACCGGGCGCTGCAGCTCGAATGGTGCTACAGCAAAGACGAGATCCAGCAGTTGTATCTCAATCTGGTTCCCTATGGCGGCAATATCGAAGGCGTCAAAGCGGCCAGCTGGATGTACTTCCAGAAAGCACCCGACCACCTGTCGCTTGCGGAGATCACAGCGCTTTCGATCATTCCGAACCGCCCGTCTACGCTGGTAATCGGCCGCAATAATGCCGCTATCGTAAGCGAGCGTAACAAATGGCTGAAACGCTTTGCTGCTGACCGGGTGTTTACTTCAAAAGAAATCGACGATGCGCTTCAGGAACCGCTGGAAGCCAGCCGCAGGCAACTACCCCGCCGTGCACCGCACCTGTCGTGGAAGCTGAAGCGGATGGCACCCGGCACTGAGGTGCAAAGCAGTATCGACCCGGACCTGCAGGCACGGGTAGAAAAACTCACCGAAGATTATGTGCGCGGCCTTCGCCTGCGCGGCATCCGGAATGCTGCGGTCGTGGTGGTCGACAACAAGACCCGGCAGGTGCGGGCCTATGTGGGCTCCTCCTCCTTCGAGGACCCGACGGACGGCGGACAGGTCAACGGCGCTTCTGCCGTACGCCAGCCGGGCAGCACGCTCAAGCCCCTGTTGTTTGGCCTCTGCTTCGACGAAGGTTTGCTGACGCCACGCACGGTGATGACGGATGTACCGGTAAACTACGAAGGCTGGCAACCCGAAAACTACGATCAACACTTTCAGGGCTACGTGACGGTGACCCATGCGCTCAGCCACTCGCTGAACATCCCTTCCGTAAAAGCACTGAAACTTGCGGGGAAAGACCTGCTGATCGACCGCCTTGCCGCCGCCGGCTTCCGGCAGGTGCAACGGGACCGGCAGAAGCTGGGACTATCGCTGATCCTGGGTGGCTGTGGCGCTACGCTGGAGGAACTGGCCGGCTTATATGCCACCCTTGCTAACGGCGGAGCCTATGCGCCGATTCAATTCCGCGCAGGCAACAGCACCGGGAACACGACGCGTATTCTCTCAGAAGAATCGAGCTACCTGCTGACCGGCATCCTGTCGCAGGTGGCCCGTCCCGACTTTCCCCTCAACTGGCAGGCGACGGAGCATTTGCCAAAAATCGCCTGGAAAACCGGCACCTCCTACGGCCGTCGGGATGCCTGGAGCATCGGCTACAACAAACGCTTCACGGTAGGCGTATGGGCCGGCAATTTTTCCGGTACGGGCGCTCCCGACCTGAGCGGCGCCAATACCGCCACACCCCTGCTCTTCCGGATTTTCAATACCATTGACTACGATCCGGATGGCGACTGGTTTCAGCGGCCGCCAGGGCTCGATCAACGAATGGTTTGCAACGAGTCGGGACAGGTGCCGGGGCCCCATTGCAGCAACCTGTTGCTGGACGACTTTCTCCCGTTGATCAGCAGCACACAGCCCTGTGCCCACGTTCAGGAGGTGAAACTTAGTGCCGACGGACAGTATTCCTACTGTTCCGGATGCGCGCCGGAAGCGGGCTTTATCCGCAAGACCTATCCCCGGGTGCCCCCTGAAATGCAGGAATACCTGTCGGCCCGCAACCAACCTTACACGCGGATACCACCTCATTTTCCTGCCTGTGAAAAGCCGGGCCAGGGTGCCGGGCCGGTCATCACTGCACCGCAAAACGGCACCGAATATTTCCAGGAGCGGAAGAATCCCGAGCCACTGCAATTGTCGGCCCGGGCCGGCAACGATGTCAGCCGCCTCTTCTGGTACATCAACGATCGCTTCTACAAAAGCACGGCTCCCGGCGAAAAGCAATTTTTCATGCCCGAGGGCGAAGGGAGCATTAAGATTTCCTGTGCCGACGACAAGGGACGCAACCGGAATATCCGCATCACGATCCGTAAAATCTGATCATTCCGCCCCGTTGCACGGGGCTACAGAGCTCGCGCTCCTAACGGAGCGCTTTTCCGACAATCGTCCTACCGGAACAGAGCTCGCGCTCCTAACGGAGCGCTTTTCCGACGATCGTCATACCAGAAGAGAGCTCGCGCTCCTAACGGAGCGCTTTTCCGACGATCGTCCTACCGGAACAGAGCTCGCGCTCCTAACGGAGCGCTTTTGGGAACCGGATTTTGCCTTGTGATTTCCTACAGCAAACGCGCTCATGAATTCCAGGCAACATCTAAGTGAATAAGCAAAATTCCGTTTAATTGAATCGGTTAAGGTTGTAAGTTAGTAGATGCGTACTGCATCTTTCTCTTTTCAGCCCTCAGACAAGCGAAAGCTTCGTTTATTCCTCAACAA